>Ga0208881_1000496_pt1 | contig 13883 bp, 15 predicted proteins | sample Knorr_S23_td_AAI_FD_185610 | JGI IMG/M metagenome (GOLD analysis project Ga0208881, IMG submission 185610) | Marine microbial communities from Southern Atlantic Ocean transect - Knorr_S23_td_AAIW_ad_876m_LV_B (SPAdes) (version 2) | ecosystem: Environmental > Aquatic > Marine > Oceanic | place... | reverse complement strand
TGTGGGTTGCATAGCGCCGTCAATACGCAGTAGTGGCGGCAATTCAGCCGATAGATGCAAGTCTGAAGCGCCCGCATTTAGGGCTATTTTTAGCAGATCAGAGATATCCATAGCTATTTTACTCATTCCTTTGAAATTGCTTGGGGGTTAAGTGTATGCCAACTATTGAGAAAAATATTGCCGATGTTAAGGCACGCATTCAAGCTGCAGCACAGCTTGCGGACCGAGATCCCAGCGATCTGCTTCTGATGGCAGTCAGCAAGACTAGAGTTGCCGAGGATGTACGCATCGCCGCTACCTGTGGCATAGATAGTTTTGGGGAGAATTACTTACAGGAAGCGCTCGAGAAAATAGCGGCTGTGGAGCCATTAGCCACTGAATGGCATTTTATTGGCCCTTTGCAATCCAATAAAACCCGACAGGTCGCAGAAAATTTTAGCTGGGTTCACACGGTCGATAGGATCAAAATAGCGCAGCGCTTAAGTGCTCAAAGGCCCGCAGCGCTGGGGGCTCTCAATGTTTGTCTGCAGGTCAATATTGATCGGGAAGGCAGCAAATCGGGGCTAATGGCAGAGGAGGCATTAAAGATGGCTTTTTCAGTGGCGCAAATGCCTAACTTGAGATTGCGGGGCCTGATGGCGATCCCAAAAAGTCGCAGCGGCTTGGATAGCCAGCGCGAGCCATTTCGAAAACTGCGGCTACTAAAGAACCAAATTAATCAGGCACTGGACAATTCACAAAAACTAGATACTCTCTCCATGGGGATGTCTGGAGATATAGAAGCAGCTATCTATGAAGGGGCTACCATTCTAAGAGTGGGCACAGATATATTTGGCCAGAGAAATAGCTGAGCAACCACTGAGGTGTAAGTAAAATTATGAGCAAAATTGTATTTATTGGCGGCGGCAATATGGCCTCATGTCTTATTGGCGGCATGCTTGCCAATGGTTTTTCCAAGCGCGATATACTGGTTGGCGAACCGGGTGAAAGCGCAAGACAGCGCATTGAGTCAACCCATGGGGTCAATAGCACTGATGATAATCTCTCTGCAGCATCTGCAGCAGAGATTATTGTGCTGGCGGTAAAGCCACAAATACTGGGTGCGGTGGCAATGAACCTCGCCCCGGCGCTCTCCCACCAGCCAACTATCATTTCCATCGCCGCCGGTATTCCCGTGTCGGCATTGCAAAACTGGCTGGGTGAAGGGCTGAAGATAGTACGCGCTATGCCCAACACCCCCGCCATGGTTCAAACTGGCGCCACGGGTCTGTTTGCCAGTCAGTCTCTCGCGCCTGAGGAAAAGAACATTGTTGAAAAGATGTTTGGCGCTGTGGGCTATACCTGCTGGGTGGAAAATGAAGCGCTTATTGATGCGGTGACTGCAGTCTCAGGCAGTGGGCCAGCCTACTTTTTCCTTGTTTATGAGGCTATGCAACAGGTGGGGCAAGAACTGGGGCTCGACAGCAAAACGGCGACACAGTTGACCTTGCACACGGCTCTGGGTGCGGCGCGTCTGGCACTTGATGCGGATACATCTCCCAGTGAATTACGCCAGCAGGTGACCTCCCCCGGCGGCACAACCCAAGCGGCAGTCGAAAGTTTTCAAGATCAGGGTCTAGAGGAAATTTTTCGTACGGCAATGACCAGCGCGGTAGATCGCGCCAAACAGATGTCGACTGATTTTGCCAGCTAGGCAATCACTTAATAGAGTTAAAAAAGTTAAAAGATATGAACGAAACTGTTATTTTTATTGTTAAAGCCATAACTGATATCTACGCTACGGTGCTTTTGATAAGGCTGTTGCTACAGCTGGTAGGGGCTAATGTTTACAACCCTATCTCCCAGAGCATTCTCAAAGTCTGCGCCCCCGTGGTCAATCCTCTACACAGAGTACTTCCCGCTGTCGGTCGCTTCAATACAGCAGCTCTGGTGGCGGCAATATTGGTAAAATGGTGTTTTTATGTGCTACTGGCTACATTGGGGGCCATACCTTTTGCAGTTATATTCGCCTATTTGGCAGTGGCTGCTTTTGATCTGTTTAGGGTGCTTATCGAAATCTATTTCTGGGGAATTTTTATCCTGGTGATCTTCAGCTGGGTAGGCACAACTCCCCATCCGGCAGTGGTGCTGGTTTCTCAGATTATAGAGCCCTATCTGGGCCTGTTTAGAAAGCATATCCCACCGATTGGTATGATTGATATATCACCGATGGCGGCGATCTTTACGCTAATGATTATTCGGGCCCAGCTGTTGCCGATAATCGCGGGATTTATCCGCCCGCTGCTCTCCTAGGGAGGCCAGAATTCAATCTGCACATTTTGAATGGCACCAAAACCAGCTGCGCATCCGCTGTTATATCCAGCCCAAAGCGTCGCGCGATGGGATTATCGGCCTCCATAACGGCGAACTAAAAGTGCGTCTAACTGCCCCGCCAGTGGATGGGGCTGCGAATCAGTGCTTAATTAAATTTTTCGCCAAACAATTCGGCATCGCCAAAACCCAAATCAAAATCCTCAGCGGCCAATCAAGCCGTCACAAACTGCTATTACTGGACTCGCCCTCAATAATTCCCACTGCTGCTAAGATCTCTACAATAGCTGATTAGCCCGAATTTTTTATGAAAACTGCCGTCGCTGCGTTGACAATGAACTGTCCGCTATCAAAGGGGTTGATCCAAGTGTTGCGTTAAGGTCTGGCCCCTCTTAGACTTGTATGCCAAATTCAAACGAATTTACCTATGTCATTAGAAAATTCCAATGACCGCAGAGACCCAGAGGGATCTGTTGGCCATGTCACCCCGCAAAAGCTGGTTATCGAGCAGCCGCTCACCTTGGCCTGCGGCATTGTTTTACCTACCCATACCCTAGTTTACGAGACCTACGGAACCCTCAACCACCGTCGCAGCAACGCTGTGCTTATCTGTCATGCCCTCAGTAGCAACCACCATGCTGCCGGGGTTTATGAGGATGATTCCAAGCCGGGCTGGTGGGACCATTATATTGGGCCGGGGAAAGCCATAGATACCAACAGATTCTTTGTGGTTGGCGTTAACAATATTGGCAGTTGCTTTGGCAGCACAGGGCCCACTTCGGTCAACCCGGAAACTGGTGACCCCTGGGGCGCGAATTTCCCGCCGCTGCGCGCCAGAGACTGGGTCGAATCGCAAAAGCTATTGATGGAGTCTCTGAATATTGATTGCTGGGCTGCTGTTATTGGCGGTAGTTTAGGCGGCATGCAGGCCATGCGCTGGTCGTTAGAGCATCCAGATAAACTCTTAAACGCTGTGGTAATAGCCTCTTCTATGAAGCTAACTGCACAGAATATCGCTTTTAATGAAATAGCGCGCAGGGCCATTAAATCCGATCCGGATTTTTGCGATGGCCATTATTTACTGGAGGATAAAGTGCCGCTGCGCGGGCTGGCACTGGCGCGAATGATAGGTCATGTCACCTATCTCTCGGACGAGTTGATGGGCCAGAAATTTGGTCGCGACCTGCGTATGGGTGACCTTATTCAGGGCAAAACCGACCCGGTAGAGTTTCAAATAGAGAGCTACCTCAATTATCAGGGGGATAAATTCTCGGATTTTTTTGATGCCAACTCGTATATTTTAATTACCAAAATGCTCGATTATTTTGATCTGGCGCGAGAATATAACCATGATCCGGTGGCCGCATTTAGCCATGCCATGTGCAATTTTTTGGTGATTTCTTTTAGCAGTGACTGGCGGTTCTCGCCCAGCAGATCGCAGGAAATTACCGATGCTTTGATAGCGGCAGGCAAATCTGTGTCCTATATAGCCATAGATTCTGAGCATGGCCACGACGCATTTTTATTGCCCAATCAGCGCTATCAAGATGCTCTGGGGGGCTACCTCAGCCGCGTGGCGGATCAACTCGAGGGCGTTGCCCCATGAACCATGATATCGGCTTTATTAAAGACTGGATTGAGCCCCAGTCGCGAGTTCTAGATTTAGGCTGCGGCGATGGCTCGCTACTGATCAGTCTACAAGAACAGCTGGATATTCTCGGCTATGGATTGGAAATCGATGCGGACTCTATTCGCAGCTGTGTAGCGCGAGGGGTTAATGTGATAGAGCAAGACCTTAATAAAGGCTTGAAAAATTTTGCCGATCACAGCTTTGATACTGTGCTGATGACCCAGACACTACAGGCACTGCGCTACCCGCATTTGGTGTTGGACGAAATACTGCGAATTGGCAGCAGGTGTATTGTCACCTTTCCCAATTTTGGCAATTGGCGCACCAGGGCCTACCTGAATTTCCGCGGGCGCATGCCGGTCACTAAGCAGCTGGCATACCAGTGGTTCGATACCCCGAATATCCACTTTTTTACCTACGCCGATTTTGAGGCCCTGTGTAAGGAGCGCAATATCAATATTTTGCACCGTCAGTTTCTTGCCAATGGTTTCCCCGATAAGCTATTAAAATCACCTTGGCCCAATCTATTTACCGAGATAGCGGTGTATCATTTAAGTCGTTAAAAAATACGGAGGTGAACTGATGAAACACTTAATATGGGTCTCTTGCCTGATGGCGATCGTCGGTCTGACAGAGGCAGCGGAAGATAACCTGTTTAAACAGCACGGCGATTTTAAAGTTTTTTTCAGTGCTTTCGGCAGCTCTTTCCTTACCCCAGAGGTGGCTGTAGCCAATAATATAGTTCGCGGAAAAGGTAAGGGCTTGGTCAATATAGCGGTTGTGAAAAATCTGGGCGCAGGCACCTCAGCTGAGGTGTATGGAAAAGTTTTCAATATACTTCAACAGACACAACTACTTGAGTTTACCGAGGTTCGAGAACAGGATACCCGCTATTATCTCGCCCCCTTTAACTTTGATAATGAAGATTTTCTGACCTTTAAAATCACAGTTCGACCCAATGTCGAGGACGGCACGCAACTGGGAGCCTATGAGTTTAAATTTCAGAAAAAAATGTATCACGACTAACCCTAAAATTAAGATAGCGAGCACCTCACCTTGACCCAATTAAAAGACCTTGTACTAGCCAGCGCCAATGCTGGGAAAATCCGCGAGCTCCAAGCTATGCTCGGGGGGCTGGGTATCAATATTATTCCCCAGCAACAGCTCGCTATTGAGGATATCGAAGAGACCGGTCAAAGCTTTGTAGAAAACGCTATTTTAAAAGCGCGCAATGCCTCGGAAAAGTCGGGATTGCCAGCAATAGCCGATGACTCTGGGTTGGAGGTTGATTTCCTCAACGGTGCGCCCGGCATTTACTCAGCGCGCTTTTCTGGAGAGGCCGCCACAGAGCAAAGCAATATTGATAAGCTGCTCGAGTTACTCCGCGATGTACCAACCAGTGATCGCCGCGCTAGATATCAATCGGTGATCGTGGTGATGCGCCACCAGACTGATCCCACGCCGCTTATTTGTCAGGGCAGCTGGGAGGGACATATTGCCTTTGCAAGAAAGGGCACAGAGGGGTTTGGCTATGATCCAATATTCATTGCCGAGGATGCCCACTGCCATGCCGCAGAACTGGATAAGGCCACCAAGAATCGCATAAGTCACCGCGGCAAGGCGATTGCCCAATTGCTGCAAGATCTCGGCTGACGATGTTAGAGCTTCCACCACTATCACTGTACGTTCATATTCCCTGGTGTGTTCGTAAATGTCCCTATTGTGACTTTAACTCCCATAAAAGTGAGGGCATCATCCCCGAACAGGCCTATGTCGAGGCCTTAATTAAAGATCTCAATAATGATTTACCCTGGGTGCAAAATAGAAAGCTCCATTCCATTTTTTTTGGCGGTGGCACTCCCAGCCTTTTTTCCGCCAATGCCATAGAGACCATTGTCAATGAGGCACAGCGATGTATTGGCTTTAAAGATAATATAGAGATTACCTTGGAGGCCAACCCCGGCACCTCAGAGCAACAGAAATTTGCCGATTTTAGAGCAGCTGGCATCAATCGTCTCTCTATCGGCGTACAGAGCTTTGATAATAGACAGTTACAGGCACTGGGCCGAATACACGATGGGCAACAGGCTTATCGGGCTTTAGAGATGGCTCAATCTGCAGGTTTTGAGCGCCTCAATATTGACCTGATGCACGGCTTGCCCAACCAAAATGCAGGCTCGGCTTTATCCGATATAGAGGCCGCAATAAACAGCGGTGTAACCCATATCTCTTGGTATCAGCTAACCATAGAGCCAAATACAGAATTTTTCTCAAGCCCCCCGATACTGCCTGTTGAAGATCAGCTGGCAGATATTCAACAGGCCGGTCAGATCAGATTGCAAGAAGCTGGTTTTGATCAATACGAGGTCTCTGCCTTTGCTATGCAGGGCGCCGTTTGTGAACACAATATCAATTACTGGCAATTTGGGGACTATCTGGGTATAGGCGCCGGCGCTCATGGCAAAATTACTCTTGCCAATAAGAATCGAGTCATTCGAACTAGCAAGACCCGCCAACCGAAACACTTTCTGGCCAAACCAGAGTCGCCCGCGGCCAACCATAAATCCATAGATAAAAGCCAATTACCACTGGAGTTTATGATGAATGGACTGCGCCTTAAATCCGGTGTCAGCGCGGATTTGTTCCCTGTGAGAACCGGCCTTAGCGCACAAACCATCAGCCAGCAAATCAAAAAACTTCAGTCTCAGGGACTGCTAAAAAATGAAGATTCCATCTATTGCACCAGTGACTTGGGATATAGATTTCTTAATACTGTCCTGCAAGGCTTCTCCTAAAATGGCAACTTCTGACCCTCGGATTAATTTGTTAAACTAGTCCCACATTCAACAAAAACCATACACTATCGTGGAAAAATCTAGCTCTCAACCCAGCATCCCTGAACAGACAGCACGCCTGTTGCGACTGGCCACCTACGCATCCATATCTGTGGCCATAGTGCTGATTGTCGCGAAATTAGTTGCCTGGGGCCTCTCTGATTCAGTCAGCCTGTTGGCGACGCTTATCGATTCAATCTTGGATGCCTTTGCATCGCTAATCAATCTGATCGCTGTGCGGCATGCGCTGACCCCTGCGGACAAAGAGCATCGTTTTGGTCATGGTAAAGCTGAAGCTTTGGCTGGATTAAGCCAGTCGATATTTATCATCGGCTCTGCGGGTTTTTTGCTGTTAGAGGTGAGCCGCCGAATCATAAATCCAATCCCAGTCCAGTATGCGGGAGTCAGTATCGCTGTGATGATTTTTTCAATACTGGCCACTTTGCTACTACTGGGATTTCAAAATCATGTGGTTCAAAAAACTCAGTCAACGGCCATTCGGGCAGATGCCCTCCACTACAAATCAGATCTGTTAATGAACGGTGGCGTTATTATTGCGCTGTGGCTATCCGCGCAGGGCTGGCCGCAATTTGACGCTCCCATCGCCGGCCTTATTGCTATTTATATCCTCTACAGCGTCTGGGGCATTGTGCGTGTCTCACTGGATCATTTAATGGACCGCGAATTGCCCGACAGGGACCGCGAGAAAATCAAACAGATCGTCCTACAGCATCCATGTGCTAAAGGGATGCATGACTTGCGCTCTCGCCACTCAGGCACAGTCACCTTTATACAATTTCATTTAGAACTAGACGACGACCTGTCGCTTATTGAAGCTCATAATGTGTCAGACGAAGTCGAGGCAGCTCTGTTGCAGGCTTTCCCAGGATCAGAGGTGATTATCCATATAGATCCAATATCTGTTGTGGGTCATGAGGCTGTGGCCAAGTTTGAATAAAGGGACTGTTGTAGATTGCGATAATTAGCGGTAAATCTTTTCAATCCATAGCCTATATCCATTGTTGTGGGCTTATAGCTAATGCTATTATTGCCGACTTGATAACGCATAACCTCAACCTGTTTTTTTGGAGATTTTCTGTAATGAGCGATAATATTGTCCATGTGTCCGACGCTAGCTTTGAAGCCGATGTGCTGCAATCCGAGATCCCTGCACTGGTGGATTTCTGGGCAGAGTGGTGTGGCCCCTGCAAAATGATTGCACCCATTCTCGATGAAATTGCGATGGAATACCCGGGCAAGATTAAAATCTGTAAAGTGGATGTGGATAGCAATCCGGAAAGCGCTGCCAAATTTAATGTGCGCGGCATTCCAACACTTTTAGTATTTAAAAACGGTGCTGTAGAGGCGACAAAAGTAGGGGCTATTTCAAAAGGGCAATTGACTGAATTTGTGGATAGTTTGATTTAAATTGGTTTGCGGCTCACTCTGTGTAGCCGCAAATTCAGCTTGCGTTTGCAATCACAACCCTATAATCTACGGTTTAATCTTTTCGTTGCCCCCCGCTAGCACAGTGCAGATAACAGAGTGCTACTTGCGGCCGTTGACTACACTCAAACGAACTCAAATCTTGGTTGCGGCCAAAAACTATCTTTCAAACACTAACACTGTAAGACCATTCTATGAACCTATCAGAGCTAAAACAAAAACCAATTGACGAATTACTAGAGATGACAGCCTCCATGGGCTTGGATAATCTCGCGCGATCGAGAAAGCAAGATATTATCTTTGCTCTACTTAAACGTCACGCCAAGGGTGGTGAAGACATTCATGGCGATGGGGTATTGGAAATCCTGCCAGATGGTTTTGGATTTTTGCGCTCTGCCGGCGCTTCCTATTTGGCAGGGCCGGACGATATCTATGTGTCGCCCAGCCAAATTAGGCGCTTTAATCTGCGCACTGGCGATCGCATCGCCGGGAAAATCAGACCTCCTAAAGATGGCGAACGCTATTTTGCCATGCTCAAAGTTGATGAAATTAATTTTGATGCTCCGGAAAATGCCCGCAACAAAATTCTGTTTGAAAACCTCACTCCTCTATTTCCCGATCAGCCGCTGTCTCTCGAGGCTGGCAATGGCTCCACCGAGGACTTGACTGGACGGATAATAGATTTAGTGGCGCCTATTGGAAAAGGCCAGAGAGGGCTAATCGTTGCACCGCCAAAAGCCGGCAAAACTATTATGATGCAGAATATGGCTCAGTCGATTATCCGCAATAATCCGGAGTGCCATATTATTGTGCTGTTGATTGATGAGCGCCCCGAGGAAGTCACTGAGATGCAGCGCACAGTGCGCGGCGAAGTCATTGCCTCTACCTTTGACGAGCCGCCTAGTCGCCATGTGCAGGTTGCTGAAATGGTGATTGAAAAGGCCAAGCGACTGGTGGAGCACAAAAAAGATGTGGTTATCCTGCTGGATTCTATTACCCGTCTTGCCAGAGCATACAATACGGTTATACCTTCCTCAGGCAAGGTGCTAACCGGTGGTGTTGATGCCCATGCTCTAGAAAAGCCCAAGCGCTTCTTTGGCGCCGCGCGTAATATTGAGAATGGTGGCAGCTTAAGTATTATCGCCACCGCCCTGGTGGAGACCGGCTCTAAGATGGATGAGGTGATCTACGAAGAATTTAAAGGTACCGGTAATATGGAGCTTATTCTGGATCGCAAGATTGCTGAAAAACGCGTTTATCCCGCCATCAATATTCGTCGATCCGGTACCCGTCGCGAGGATCTTCTGATGGGTGAGGCAGACCTACAGCGGGTTTGGATTCTGCGCAAGCTACTGCATGATATGGAAGACCTCACTGCCATTGAATTTATGCTAGAAAAATTAAAAGGCTTTAAAAATAACAGTGAATTCTTTGGCGCGATGAGGCGTAAATAATAGCAGACCGATCCACAAAATCGTCTGCGCAACTGTCGGGTAAGTCCCAATGAAATACTCTGACCTTCGCGACTTTATAGCTTTCCTCGAAAAACAGGGTGAACTGGTTCGCATCCGTCAGGAAATCGATCCCTATTTAGAAATGACTGAGATCAGTGACCGCACCCTAAGGGCTGAAGGCCCCGCACTGCTGTTTGAAAATCCTAAAGGCCATAAAATCCCCGTGTTGTGCAATCTGTTTGGCACCCCCAAACGGGTGGCGATGGGTATGGGGCAAGACAGTCTCAGTGCCCTGCGGGATATAGGTGAATTATTAGCATTCCTTAAGGAACCAGAACCCCCCAAAGGACTGCGCGATCTCTGGGAAAAACGCCATGACTTTAAACAGGTACTTAATATGCCTGTTAAACAGGTCAAAAAAGCCCCCTGCCAGGAAGTGGTGCTCGAGGGCGATCGAGTAGACCTCGACCAATTGCCAATACAGACCTGCTGGCCTGGCGATATTGCCCCACTGGTCACCTGGGCGCTGGTGATTACTCGAGGGCCCGAAAAAGAGCGTCAGAATCTCGGTATCTACCGAATGCAAAAACTGGCCAAAAACAAACTGATTATGCGCTGGCTCGCCCACCGCGGCGGCGCGTTGGATTATCGCGACTGGCAGAAAAAACATCCCGGCAAGCCCTACCCTGTGGCTATTGCATTGGGCGCAGACCCCGCCACTACGCTTGGCGCAGTAACGCCAGTTCCAGATACATTGTCCGAATATGCTTTTGCCGGCCTATTGCGCGGCGCAAAAACCGAGGTCGCCAAGTGCCTCGGCAATGATCTGCAGGTTCCAGCCACTGCGGAGATAATTCTCGAGGGATTTTTACAGCCCGGAGAAGAGGCCGACGAGGGTCCATTCGGTGACCATACCGGCTATTACAATGAAGTGGCGCGCTTTCCCGTCTTTACCGTAGAGCGCATTACCCATCGCAAGGATCCAATCTATCACAGTACCTATACGGGCCGTCCACCAGATGAGCCGGCCGTTTTAGGTGTTGCTCTAAATGAAGTGTTTGTGCCCATACTGCAAAAGCAGTTTCCGGAAATAGTCGACTTCTATCTACCGCCGGAGGGTTGCTCCTACCGCATCGCGGTGGTCAGTATGAAAAAACGCTTTCCCGGTCATGCCAAGCGCGTGATGATGGGGGTCTGGTCTTTTCTGCGCCAGTTTATGTACACCAAGTTTGTAATTGTCACCGATGAGGATATCGATGTGCGCAATTGGGAGGATGTGATCTGGGCCATGACCACCAGAATGGATCCGGTCAGGGATACAGTGATGATAGAAAACACCCCTATCGACTATCTAGACTTTGCCTCACCAAACTCTGGTCTCGGCTCCAAAATGGGGCTGGACGCCACCAATAAGTTACCTGGTGAAACCGATCGCGAATGGGGAAAACCTATAGTGATGGACGCGGATGTTCAAAACCGTATTGACGCGCTCTGGGACGAATTGGGTATCACCGGCAATAGGGACTAACTGCCACCTTTTGTAGATTGAATCTGCGTTTAGAACCGATAAAATGCTGTTGCTAGAGCGAAAGCACTCTTGCACAGCTCTCGAAAGAGGATTAACTTGCTCGGATAGACAGTTCAATCGGCATCATTGCCTGGGAGTGTGATAATGAAAAAAGGTCAATTTTATCTATTCTCTGAACAAAGATTTCTACCGTTCTTTATCACTCAGTTTCTAGGCGCTCTCAACGACAACCTGTTTAAAAATGCGCTATTAGTAATTGTGGTCAGTAGCGCCGCTGTCAACTCTGATAGCAACACTAACTTTATTACCAATCTCGCAGCTGGGCTTTTTATTCTGCCGTTTTTCTTATTTTCCACCATAGCCGGTCATCTAGCTGATCGGTTTGATAAAGCTTTCTTAATTCGCCGTATTAAGTTCGCTGAGATTATTCTGATGCTGGCAGGTTGCTTTGCACTCTGGCACGGCACTATCAGTTTAATGTTGGGTATCCTTTTTTTATTGGGGACGCAGTCGACCTTTTTTGGCCCCATCAAATACGCCATTATTCCCCAGCACTTGGATGCTGACGAATTGCTCGCGGGTAATGCCCAAGTTGGTATGGGAACCTTTGTTTCAATATTACTGGGCACCCTGATCGGAGGCTGGTTAGTCGCTGGCCCACAGGGTCCGATGCAGGTGGGAGCATTAATTATTTTGGTGGCAGTTGTCGGATGGCTGAGCAGCTGCCAAATCCCCGATGCACCCGCCGCAAAAACTGCCTCCAATCTCAGTCTATTTTTCAATCCAGTGCGCGAGACCGGCAAAAATTATGGCTTGGCTAAGCAGAATCCCACCGTGCTTTACTGCATTTTTGCCGCCTCTTGGTTTTGGCTCTACGGCGGCAGCTTTCTTACCCAAGTGCCCAACTTTACAGTGACCGTTTTACAGGGTCATCCGACATTGATTTCTATTTTACTGACCGCGTTTATTATTGGCATAGCCATGGGCTCTCTGCTCTGTCATCGGCTCTCCGGCGGTAAAATTGAGCCGGGGCTTGTGCCCTTGGGAGCTGCGGGTCTCAGCTTATTTGCTCTGGATCTGTATTTCTCTTGCACCTCCTATGTCACCTCTAATCAGTTGACCGAAGCTGTGTTACCTGCGCAATTTATTTTTATGACGACCGGCTTTCGGGTGCTGGTTGATCTGATATTTATAGGTCTATTTGGCGGGCTGTTTATAGTGCCGCTCTACGCGATGATTCAACAAAACACCAAGAATGAAGTAAGAGCGCGAGTGCTGTCAGTCAATAATATTTTTAATGCGTTATTTATGGTAATTGGCAACCTGCTCGGGATGTTTTTCCTGAGTATTTTGGGCTGGACAATTCCACAGTTCTTTTTGGTCGTAGCCGCCTTAAATATGGCCTTTATGGGCCTAATTTTCTACCTAGAGCCGGTGTTTTTAAACAGCTTTAAACATTGGATAAAAGCTCTGTCTAAACAATCGTAGCGCAATCTTTTAATAGTATGCCGTAGCGCTGGTGGTTAACACCATTGGTGCACCCACCTCTTCGCGTTTGACCACACCCAACAATTGCTCGACTAGTTCCAGAGCGAAATCCAGCGCAGTTCCCGGCCCTTGGCTGGTAATACAGTTGCCGTCAACCACAACGCGCGATTCACTATTGACTTCCCGAGCCTCAAGCATTTGCTGATATGCAGGGTAGCAGGTAGCCGCCCTGTCTTGTAATAGCCCTTTACTTGCCAATACGAAGGCGGGAGCGGCACAGATCGCGGCATACAGCCGGCCCTCCGCAACCTGTTCACGCAGCAACCTATCCAGCTCTTCACTGGCTGCTAAGTGCTCCGAACCCGGCAACCCGCCAGGGATGGCAATAAGATCCCAGAATCCCTGTTGAATCGTATCTAGACATTCTTTAATAGCGCAATCAGCCACAATTTTAGTGCCGCTAGAAGCGACAATCTGCAAGCCATGGCTCGGCTCAACGCTGGCCACAGTCACCTCGGCACCCGCTCTGCGTAAAACATCAATAATTGTCACCGTTTCTATATCTTCACAACCATTGGTGATAGGAACCAAAACAGTTTTAGTCATAATAATTTCCTTTTTATCAATCCTAGGTATAGGTTAAACTGTGCCGCATATCAAGGGCTCTGTCACGGAATTAACATGAAAAACTATATTTTACAGACGTCCGATGGGCGCTGCCTTAGCAAGGGCCTAGATTGGACCACGGATATTCCCAGCAACGATCTCTTTAAGGCACAACATCAGGATATAGCGCCAAACCAACTGATCGAGCTAAACGCTAAAGACATCGACCTCAGGGCAAAAATTGTCAGCTGTGAATGCGACTCGGCAGGACAGCTGATCAGGCCAGATCAGTGCTCAACCGCCGCCTAATTGAGTTATTCCCTTGTCCTTAAATAGCCACCTGACGCTCCTGAGCACCCCGGAAAACATTGCGGTTTTATCTAACATTGTACGGGGTATCGAAAAAGAGGGTTTGCGTGTCGACCCGCGCGGTTATCTGGCTACTACACCACATCCAAAAACTCTGGGTTCAGCACTCATGCACCCATCGATTACCACCGACTACTCTGAGGCCCTGTTAGAATTTATAACCGCGCCCTCTTCCTCTATACAACAGGTTCTCAATGAATTGGACGAGATCCATCGCT
>Ga0208881_1000493_pt1 | contig 13901 bp, 15 predicted proteins | sample Knorr_S23_td_AAI_FD_185610 | JGI IMG/M metagenome (GOLD analysis project Ga0208881, IMG submission 185610) | Marine microbial communities from Southern Atlantic Ocean transect - Knorr_S23_td_AAIW_ad_876m_LV_B (SPAdes) (version 2) | ecosystem: Environmental > Aquatic > Marine > Oceanic | place... | reverse complement strand
GGAATCGACCCAATATCACTTATAAACTTTACGAGGATCTGAAAGACCGGGCTGTTCTTCCAATCCATGTGAGCGCTTATGATTCCAAATGGGGCGCTGCGGTAAAATATAAAGACAAACAAGCGACAAAAAATATTGAAGTAGGCGGCGCGGATGAATTTACTGTTCGAACCTTGAATACGAATATTCGCGACGGGCGGAATTTTAGCAGGGGGGATGTACTACATATGCGAAGGACGGCCATTATCGGGCAAGACGCCATTACTCAATTATTCCCTTTCGAAGATCCTCTGGATAAAATGATCACCATCGATGGGATCAAATTCAGGATCATTGGTATCATTGAAGAAAAAGGGGCCATGTTTGGGGAGAGTCAGGATAATATTATCGCCATTCCTATCACAACACATTTACAGATGTACGGCGGTTGGCGCCGCAATATTGAGATCACCGTGGAAGCGCCCTCGGAAGAAATGTATGACCAAACTCGGGATGAAGTAATTGGTATTTTGCGAACCTTAAGGAAAGTCCCTCCGGGTGAAGACAATAATTTTGAACTCACATCCAATGAAGAAATATTAAATGAGTTGAAACCATTTTCCGATGGAATCAAATTATTTGCTTTTTCTGTAAGCGTGATCGCATTGGTAGTGGCGGGTATTGGAATTATGAATATTATGCTCGTTTCTGTTTCTGAACGGATCAAGGAGATTGGCATCCGTAAGGCCATTGGTGCGACACGACGAGATATTCTCACCCAGTTTTTAACTGAAGCAGTTTTCTTGAGTGAGTTTGGTGGCATTGCCGGCATTATTTTGGGTGTGGCCGGTGGAAATGCAGTGGCGGCTATTTTTAAAATTCCTGCTGTGATTCCCCTGGACTGGGCCTTTATCGGCCTGGCTGTCTGTTCTGTAATAGGAATTGGGTTTGGGATATACCCTGCTTGGAAGGCAGCAAATATGGATCCAATCGAATCTTTAAGGTATGAATAGACTATAAATGTATAAGTATAAAGCTGTCTAAGTATTTTTCTTACTCAACAGCTGAACCTCTCAGATACATGTACGTTTTCATATAATCAATTATAAATAATTTTCTCTTTCCACTTCAGGCTGGTAAATTTCACAGCAAAAATCATGCCTGTTTTATCTTTAACATCCTTTTTTTATTTTCAACCATGATACAATCTCTCGAAATGTAAATATGGAAGTCAAAGAGGTGTCTCCAATAAAGCCAATAGAAAACCCAATTAAATGGTTGTTGGTGTAATTCCAGCCCGCCTTGGTTCAAGCCGGTTCCCTAAAAAGATTTTGGCACCATTGGCGGGGAAGCCTATGGTGGTACATGCAATTGAACAAGCCCAAAAATCAGAAAAACTAGATAAAGTAATTTTGGCAATCGATTCAGAAGAAACAAAAGGAGCGTTGGCAGATTTTGATTTTGAAATAATCATGACTGATTCAAATCATATATCAGGAACTGATCGTGTTGCGGAAGTAATAAAAAATATAGATGATGTCGAAATTGTGATAAATATTCAAGGCGATGAACCCCTAACCGATCCTAAAATAATTGATGGCTTAGTGGATACTTTTAAAGATCCAAACGTACACATGTCAACAGTGGTGAGTCGAAAACTCTCTGTGAGTGATTTGCTTAATCCCAACATTGTAAAAGCAATTCTAGATGAAAACGCAAATGCTGTTGAATTTAAACGCAATATTTTTGATTTAGAAATTGGAGGCGTTTATCGCCATCTAGGCATGTATGGATTTAGAAGAAATGCTTTATTTCAATTTACAAATTTTGTACCTTCAAAAAGAGAACAAGAAAGGCGATTGGAACAAATGCGTGCATTGGATAATGGACTACCAATCCATGCGCTTATTACAAATTGCCATCATTGGGCTGTAGATACGAAAGAAGATTTAGCCAAAGTAGAAAGAATGATGGGGTATCCTAAAGAAGAAACCATTGTCAAGAATGCATAAATGAGCGCACCCAAATCAACAAAGTATATTTTCATTCTCGGTGGTGTCATGTCCGGGCTAGGTAAGGGCATCGCCGCATCTTCTATTGGATATTTACTCAAGCAAGCGGGGGTCAAAGTCACGATTCTGAAACTGGATCCTTATCTGAATGTAGATCCAGGAACTATGAACCCTTATCAGCATGGCGAAGTTTTTGTGTTGGATGATGGCTCTGAAACAGATCTGGACCTAGGGCATTATGAGCGTTTCATTGATGTAAATATGACCAAGAATAACAATGCAACTGCAGGGCAGATTTACAGTACTGTATTAGATCGAGAACGAAAGGGTGAATATCTTGGCGATACAGTTCAAGTCATCCCTCATATAACTGATGAAATTATTAAACGAATCAAAGCAGTAAACAATCCGAAGAAATATGATGTGGTCATTTGTGAAGTGGGTGGTACCGTAGGTGATATTGAGAGTCTCCCATTTATGGAGGCAATTCGACAATTGTCATTAGAAGTGGGATATCATAATCATATGTTGGTTCATGTAACGTTACTTCCTTATGTAAAAGCCAGTGGTGAACTCAAGTCAAAGCCCACACAACATTCCGTCATGAAACTTAGAGAAATCGGTTTGGCACCTGATATGATTTTTTGCCGCTCAGAACATCCTATTGAACAATCGGTTCGAGACAAAATTGCTTTATTCTGTAATGTTCGTCCAGACCATGTGATTGAAGGATTGGATGTACCCACAATTTATGAAGTCCCTTTACTGATGCATGAACAAAATGCTGGTGAATTAATTAATGACCGATTAAATATTGAAAAGAAACCAAGTTTAAAAGAATTAAGAAAATTTATCCACAATTTTAAAAACCCGAGCCATGAAGTGACCATTGCCATGTGCGGGAAATACACAGAATTAATTGATTCCTATAAAAGCGTTATGGAGGCATTTATTCACGCTGGTGTTGAAAATAATGCCCGAGTGAATGTAAAATGGATTCAGACAGAAAAAATAAAAAATGATATAACTGCTAAAAAAGCTTTCCAAGATGTAGACGGAATTTTACTCCTACCCGGATTCGGCTCGCGTGGGAGTGAAGGAAAAATTCACTCTTCCAAATATGCTCGTGAAAACAAGATTCCTTTTTTAGGAATTTGTCTCGGACTTCAATGTGCGGTCATTGATTTTGCCCGAAATGTATGTGGTATGAAAGAAGCAAACTCGACTGAATTCGACAAGAATACAAATTTCCCCGTAATTGATCTTATGGAGTCCCAAAGGGCCATTAAGATTAAAGGTGGAACTATGCGACTTGGGGCTTATGATTGCGAAATCAAAATAGGTACAAAAACCTATGCAGCCTATCGGAAGAAAAAAATCTCTGAACGTCATCGTCATCGCTATGAGGTCAACAATCGTTATCGTAAAAAATTAGAAAAAAATGGTTTGGTATTTTCAGGTGTGAATGAAAATTTGGGGGTGGTTGAAGCAATCGAAATTCCAGACCATCCCTGGTTTGTCTCGGGACAGTTTCATCCGGAACTTAAAAGCCGGGTGAACAAAGCCCATCCACTTTTTAGAGAATTCATTAAAGCAGGGGTGAAAAATAAAATCTGAAAAGGTTCTATTTCTACAATAATTATGAAAATAGTATCAATAAAAAATGTAACATTTGGTGAGGATGGTTTAGGTCTTATTGCTGGGCCTTGTGTAATCGAAAGCCGTGAACATTCTTTGAAAATTGCAAATGCAATCCAAGAGATTACCGAAAAGGTCGGCATTCCATTCATTTTTAAAAATTCTTTTGATAAAGCCAATCGCTCAACCTTTTCTTCTTATCGAGGATTGGGAATCGATGAAGGTCTGTCAATATTATCTGATGTGAAAAATCAAACCGGACTTCCAGTCTTGACGGATATCCATGAAGCATCTCAAGCCAATAGTGTAGCGGATGTGGCGGATGTTTTACAGATTCCTGCATTTTTATGCAGACAAACAGATTTACTGGTGGCTGCTGCAAAGACAGGGAAACCTGTGAATGTTAAAAAAGGTCAATTTTTATCACCATGGGATATGAAAAATGTTGTGGAAAAACTAGAAATATCCGGTTGTGAAACTATTTTACTCACGGATAGAGGTACACAATTTGGATATAACAATTTGGTGGCGGATATGCGGGCTATTCCTATTATGCAAAAATTGGATCATCCGGTAATCTTTGATGCCACTCACAGCGCTCAACTTCCAGGTGGTGGTACCACAACAGCGGGAATGCGAGAGATGATTCCAACCCTTGCTAAATGTGCCGTAGCAGCAGGTTGTGATGGAATTTTTATGGAGGTTCACGATAATGTGCATGAAGCAAAATCTGATGCATCAACTCAATGGCCTTTAGACAAATTGGAATCACTTTTATTAGAATTGAAGGCTATTAAAGAAGCAATAACATGAATCAGAAAATGAAAAAAATTAAATTATTGATTTCCGACGTGGATGGTGTCTTGACAGATGGAACATTCTATAAAGGTACGGATGGGATGGAATTTAAGCGGTTTACTGTTTTGGATGGTGTAGGCATTGCCATGGCCCGTGCGGCTGATTTAAAGATTGCTCTTATTTCTGGGAGATATTCTCCTGCTACAGAACATCGGGCTAAAGAATTGAAGATTGAAGATGTTTATAATGGTTCCTTGAATAAACTTCCCGCTTATGAAGCATTAAAAGAAAAATATAATCTTGATGATTCTGAAATTGCTTATATCGGTGACGATCTTATTGATATTCCTGTTATGGAAAAAGTAGGCGTCCCCATTGCAGTTGCCAATGCATCACCTGAAGTAAAAGCCATCACTAAATACACCACCAAAATTTCGGGCGGATATGGTGCTTTCCGTGAAGCAGTGGCTTGGATTATTGAAGAAAAAGGAGAAACAGATATTGTAAGGCAACGAATGATGGAGCGAGTAAAAAATAGTTAAAATTATGCGTTTTTTTTTAGGCTCCATTTTAATTTTTGTCATTTCCTGTGCTAGAGAGCCTATGCCTGAGATGCCATCTCGTGATGGATTACCAGATCAGGAAAGTTGGGGCGTGACCATTGTTTTGACCAGTGAAGGTTTAATCCGGGCTAAAGTTCGTTCGGGCCATTTAGAAAAATATAATGAAAAAAAATTTGTTCTACTAGATAGCAGTGTCATGGTAGATTTTTTTAATGAAAAGGAACAACACACATCTGTGCTTACATCAAAAACCGCAGAAGTTGACCAAGCTTCCAACGATATGAAGGCAATGGGGAATGTGGTTGCTGTATCGGATAGTGGAATCACGCTTTATTCTGAAACATTAACTTGGAATTCCAAAGATGAGAAACTTCATACAAAAGATAATATTATGATTACCACTTTGGAAAAAGACACTTTGTATGGGGTGGGATTTGAGTCGGATTCGGATATGAAGAATTGGAAAATATTGAGCCCGTCCGGTGTAACAGGCAGGGAATTGGAATGAGGGATCGTCATAATACTTTGAGCACAAAAGGGCTGTACAAGCAGTACGGTAAACGTATGGTTGTTCGAGATGTGGATGTGTCTGTAGATCGTGGTGAAATTGTAGGATTGTTGGGGCCAAATGGTGCAGGAAAAACCACAACATTCTATATGATTACTGGCATGATTAAACCAAGCAAAGGACATGTATTTTTGGACAAAACAAATATTACCCAGAAAGCCATGTACAAGCGAGCAAGGAAAGGGATTGGCTATTTAGCACAAGAGCCATCTATTTTTGGTAAACTTTCAGTAGAAGATAATTTGTTATTAGTTTTAGAAATGATAGAAGGGCTTTCTAAAAATGATCAATTAGAAAAAAAGAATCGTTTATTAGAAGATTTATCCGTATCTCATTTGGCAAAAAGTAAAGGAAGTACATTGTCTGGCGGTGAACGACGTAGAGTAGAGATTGCCCGTAGTTTGTGCATGGACCCCGACTTTATTTTATTGGATGAACCTTTTGCAGGTGTTGACCCAATTGCCGTAGAAGAAATTCAAGGAATTGTTCACTCCTTAAAAGAAAAAGAAATTGGTGTATTAATAACAGACCACAATGTGCGGGAAACACTTTCAATAACAGATCGTTCCTATCTATTATTTGACGGACAAATATTAAAGTCTGGCACATCTGAATCTCTCGCAAATGATGAAGAAGCTAGGCGGCTTTACCTTGGAGAAAAATTTAGGCTAAACTAATGGCAACATCCTTAAGACAACTCCAAACTCAAAAACAAAAACTTGCCCCAAGACAAGTTTTGCAGGCTCGCTTACTCCAGTTGAATACGGTGAATCTTGAACAGGCAATTCTTGCAGAATTGGAACAAAACCCATTATTAGAACAAGTTGAACCGGAAGAATCGCAGGAGGAGGAGGTCAAGGAAGAAACAGCTGTTGATGATATGGATGTTTCGCTGGAAGACATGTACAGCGATGAGTCTACCTATTATTTTTCTGAAGAAAAAAAGGACATGCCGCTACCGGATCGGCACACACTGATCGAAAATATGATAGATCAGCTCCAGGATACAAAAATGGATGAGCATGAGCGGGAGATTGCTGAAGAAATCTTATGGAATACAAATGAGCGTGGCTACCTGGATACGGATTTGATCCTAATTGCGGATCGGTATGAATTACTGGAAGAAGAGATAACACCCATTCTTCATAAAATTCAACGATTGGAGCCTAAAGGGATTGGATCTAGGAATTTGGAAGAATGTCTCATGATTCAACTAGAGGATGAGGAAGGATCTTTATCACATCGAATCATTCATACGTGCTTCGACGATTTTATGCATAAACGCTATGACAAGATTCGTGATCGATTGGATTGTTCAGAAGAAGAATTGCACGATGCCGTGGAGCACATTTCTCATTTGAACCCCCGCCCCGGTGAAGGATACAGTGATAAGTTTCAAACGGTTATTCCGGATGTGATCATTCGGGAAGATGGGGATGATTGGGTCATTACAACTAACGATGGTGGTCTTCCAGAATTGCGAATCAGTCAGGCGTATGAAGATAATTTGGAGAATGGTAGTTTCAATAGTGAAGCGAAGAAATTTATCAAAGGAAAAATGGATTCAGCAAATTGGTTCATTGAAGCGGTTCATCAGAGACGGGTTACCATGGTGAATGTGATGCGGTCCATCATTTTATTTCAGCCGGAATGGTTTGCAGGAAATATGGATTTTCTTCGTCCTTTAAAACTTCAGGATGTGGCGGATAAGATCAAGATGGATATTTCTACCATTAGTCGCTCTACAAGGGGAAAATTTGTTGATACACCCTACGGTATTTTTGAACTGAAACATTATTTTACTGATTCCATTGAATTAAGTGACGGGCGCATTTTGGGAACATTTATAATAAAACGTGCTTTAAAAAAAATCATTCAAGATGAAGACAAACATAAACCATTGAGTGATGATATTCTGGCTGTTGAATTAGCCAAAGATGGTTACACATTAGCCAGGAGAACTGTAGCAAAATATCGGGATCAGATGGGCTATCCCGTGGCAAGACTAAGAAAACAAATATAAAGGAGTAGTTATGGCAACGCGACGTGTAATGTTTGGGGATCAGGAAGTTGAGATCCCTGAATTTAATTTTAAAATAATACCACTTTTGGTAGCAGCATTGGCACTCTGGTTATTTACTGGCGTGTACATGGTGGGTCCGGATGAAGTGGGGGTTGTCCGAACATTCGGTGAATATACCCGGGTGACTCAATCTGGATTGAATTACCATTTTCCCTATCCAATCGAGCAGGTGAATACGCCAGCAGTTACGGAAGTAAAACGGATTGAAATTGGGTTTCGTACACTAAATAATGGTCAGTACCGTACTGTGGAAAAAGAAAGTCTTATGCTCACCGGTGATGAAAATATCGTCGATGCTGAAATGATTGTTCAGTACAAAATTAAAGATCCGGTGGCCTACTTATTTAAGATTGTGGAGCCGGAATTGACTGTTCGGGAAGCGGCAGAAGCTAGTTTGCGCTCAGTCGTTGGTCGGAACAAGATTGATGAAACATTAACCACTGGAAAATTCCAGATTCAAGAAGGGACTAAAACCCAACTGCAATTGATTTTAGACAAATATGAATCAGGAATCCATGTGGTGGCTGTACAGTTACAAGATGTATCACCGCCAAAGGAAGTAATTGGTGCATTTAAAGATGTTGCCTCTGCAAAGGAAGACAAGAATCGGATGGTGAACCAGGCAGAAGGTTATCGGAACGATGTGATACCTAAAGCTCGCGGTGAAGCAGAAGCGATGATTCGTGATGCGGAAGGATTTAGAGAATCTCGAATTAAACGTTCAGAAGGTGATGCTGCAAAATTCACAACCATTTTGAAAGAATACAGAAAAGCAAAAAGTATTACTCAAAAACGACTGTATTTAGAAACCATGGAAAGGGTGTTACCCGGTATTGAAAAAATAATTGTTCCAGATAAGGATAGTGGAAATATGTTAAACTTATTGAATTTGAATCCTGGAAAAGGAGGGAAGAAATAATGAAACGCTTTTCTATTGCGATATTTACACTCATTATATTATTCGTTTTATCCACCATCATCGTGGTAGATGAGACAGAACAAATTGTCATTCTTCAATTTGGTAAACCAGTCCAAACTATCACCGACCCCGGATTAAACTTCAAATTCCCTGCACCAATTCAGGTCTCGAATTCTTTTGATAAACGATTATTAGAGTACGATGTCCCTCCAGAAGAAATATTGAGCAGAGACAAAAAATCACTCATTATTGATAATTATGTCCGCTGGCGGATTGTGGATCCTTTACTATTTCTCCAAACGGTAAGAGCGATACCAACAGCCAAAACACGATTAGATGATATTGTCTATTCTGAACTACGGCAGGAATTGGGAAACCATGATATGGCTGAGATCATTACTGAAACACGTGAACTCATTATGAAAAAGGTTACCATAGCCAGTAATGAAGAAACGAGTAAGTATGGAATAGAAGTGATTGATGTGAGGATTCGTCGGGTAGATTTACCTCAGCAGAATGAAGCATCTATTTATGCGCGAATGGAAGCTGAACGGAAACGCCAAGCGAACAAATTCCGGTCAGAGGGAGAAGAAGAAGCCCAAAAGATCCGTGCGGCAACAGATCGCGATAAGACGGTAATTCTTGCGGAAGCCTATAAAACTGCACAACAAATTCGTGGAGAGGGTGAAGCTGAAGCATTGGATATTTATGCAGAATCTTTTTCAAAAGATCCGGATTTTTATGAGTTTTTACGAACGCTTGAAACCTATGAAAAAGTGATTGATAAAAAAACCACACTGGTTTTACCCGGCGATTCAAAATTATTCAAGGCATTAACCCAGTAAAGAGGATGAATTAACCTTTCGAAGGTTTAAACCTTCGAAAGGTTAACTTTTAAAAATGAAAATAGATATCAGATCAACCACCATTATAGGTGTTCGACATAAGAAAAAAGTGGCCATGGCCGGTGACGGACAAGTCACATTTGGGGATATGGCTTTTAAACAAAAAGCAGTCAAGGTAAGAGAATTTGAGACGGCGAAAGGTGGTGTGCTTGGCGGGTTTGCTGGTGCTGCTGCCGATGCGCTCACTCTCTTTGAAAAGTTTGAACAAAAATTGGATCAATACGAAGGTGATATGAAACGGGCTATCGTAGAGTTGGCAAAAGAATGGCGAACAGATAAAATCTTGCGTCATCTTGATGCAATGCTTGTTGTTATGGATAAAAAATACAGTTTTATTATTTCCGGTGACGGAAATGTGATTGAACCAGATGGGGCTGTTGTTGCCATCGGTTCCGGAGGTGGTTTTGCTCAATCAGCAGCGTTGGCATTTTTGAAATCGACAAAATATTCCGCCAAAAAAATTGCGGAAGAATCACTGAAAATTGCTGCTGATCTTTGTATTTATACGAACGATACTATTACCGTTTTGGAGATTCCATGAAACCATTAACACCTCGGCAAATTGTAAAGAAATTGGATCGGTATATTGTTGGCCAAAAGAATGCAAAAAAAGCCGTAGCTATTGCGCTTAGAAATCGATGGCGACGACAGCAAGTAGAAGGAAAACTACGGGATGAAATCATGCCCAATAATATTATTATGATCGGTCCAACAGGTGTCGGAAAAACAGAGATCGCCAGACGGCTCGCATCCCTTTCCAACGCTCCCTTTATCAAGGTGGAAGCCAGCAAATTCACGGAAGTAGGATATGTTGGCAGAGACGTGGAGTCCATGATCCGGGACTTGATGGATACAGCCGTGACTATGGTGGAACGGGAAAAAGAAGATGAAGTGATTGAAATGGCCGAACTACTTGCGAATGAACGAATTCTTGATATTCTGTTTCCAGATGGCCACAAAAATGATCCCAAGCAATCTAAAGAATTGAAAGAGCGCCACGAACGAACGCGGGAAAGAATTCGGATGAAAATGGAGAAAGGTGAATTCGAAGACAAAATGATTGAAGTTGAAGTTTCGGATGAACCAGCTATCGGGATGCAGATTTTTGGTCCCATGGGCATGGAAGATATTGGTATGAATATAAAGGATATGATTTCCGGTTCATTGCCAAAAACGACTCGGACTAAAAAAATGACCGTAGCTGAAGCCCGGGAAATTTTGACCGAAAATGAAGCGGCTAAATTAATCGATCAGGAAGAAGTGATCCGCATTGCTCGTGAACGAGCAGAAAATAACGGCATCATCTTTTTGGATGAAATTGATAAAGTTGTGGGTAATAATAGTGGTGTCGGTCCCGATGTGAGTCGGGAAGGTGTCCAGCGTGATTTGCTCCCTATAGTGGAAGGAAGCCATGTGAATACAAAATATGGTGTAGTGTCTTCAGATCATATTTTATTTATAGCTGCTGGAGCTTTTCATGTGAGTACCCCATCAGATATGATTCCGGAATTACAGGGTCGATTTCCCATCCGCGTTGAAATGGATAAGCTTACAAAAGAAGATTTTGTTAAGATTTTAACACATCCACGGTCCGCATTGATCAAACAATACACAGCACTTTTAGGTGCGGAAAATGTGGCCTTGGAATTCAATGATGCTGCCATTAAAGCGGTAGCGGAATTCGCATCAGAAGTGAATAGTAAAATGGAAAATATCGGTGCACGTCGCTTGCATACCATTATGACAACTCTTTTAGAAGATCATCTTTTTGAGCAACCGAAACGAGGAAACGAAAAAATCAAGATAACAGCAACAGTTGTCAGGGATTCCTTGAAGGATATTGTTGAAGATCCGGATTTAAGCCGATACATTTTATAATAAAATAGAATAAAGATAAAAATGCCAAATCATTTTTTACACATAGCTGATTTTTCAAAAGATGAACTCTGGAATATTCTTCATCTGGCGAAAGAGATCAAAACCAAGTTTCATAACCGGGAAGACTATAAACCATTCAACGATCAATCCTTAGCCATGATCTTTGCCAAGCCATCAGCTCGAACTCGAATCTCATTCGAAACCGGGTTCACATGGATGGGTGGCCATGCACTTTTCCTTGGTCCTAATGATATTAGTATTGGAAAACGTGAAGCAATTAAAGACATCGCCCGAGTTGTTTCACGATATAATGATGTGATCATGGCCCGTCTTTTTGACCATAAACACATATTAGAATTAGCAGAATATTCAGATTCTACCGTGGTGAATGGACTTACAGATTATAATCATCCTTGCCAGATTATGGCGGACATTCTCACCGTTTGGGAGCATCGTGGGAATTTAGATGATATGAAAATCACGTACATGGGGGACGGGAACAACATTGTCCATTCTTGGCTCCAACTAGCCAGCAAATTCCCCATGCATTTTGTATGCTGTGGTCCCAGCGGATTTGAGCCTGATGACAAAGCAGTAAGAATGGTGGAAGAATCAGGTATTTCTACCTTTGAATTATCTCATGATCCAAAATCTGCAGCCCATGGCTCGGATGTGGTTTACACCGATGTTTGGGCATCCATGGGACAAAAAGAAGAAGCAGCAGAACGAGAAAGGATTTTCGCAGATTTTCAGGTGAATGAAACTTTGATGGATAACACCGGAAAAGATACTTTATTTATGCATTGCTTACCGGCAGAACGAGGACGAGAAGTAACGGACGGCGTTATGGAAGCGGATTATTCTATTGTATTTGATGAAGCAGAAAATCGGATGCATGCCCAAAATGCAATAATGGTCACCATGAATAAATCATAAAAATTTGTAATGTAAAATGTGTTTAATATTATTTGGAATTACTATTAAGAACTATTCCCATAATTATTTTATAATGTATTAGAAAAAGTGCAGAATATTTTACCATTTTTTGAAACAGTTCCATCTACTACAAGATCCATATTTTTAGTGAGTGGGTTAGGACTATTTTTATCCCTTGAAGCTATCGTTCCACTTTTTAGAATGGATTATAATAAGGTAAAACATGCGGGGATTAACCTTACCTTTACGCTCATAACACTTGTCATTAATCTGATAGGCGCTTCATTGATTGTTGCTGCTGTAGATTTTAGTGAAACCCATCAATCCGGTTTGCTGAACATGGTTGAATTGCCTCTTTGGCTTTATGTGATTTTTGGATTAACCCTTCTGGATCTCATTGGGGCTTGGCTCATCCATTGGCTAGAGCATCGCGTAAAATGGATGTGGATGTTTCATTTGGTTCATCACACAGATCCCAACATTGATGTGACAAGTGGACTTCGCCATCATCCTGGAGAAAATATACTCCGACTTCTATTTACAACGTTGGCAGTTTTATCTACAGGGGCATCTTTTGGATTGGTCATGCTGTACCAAACTATTTCAGCCTTTTTTGCCGCATTGACACATGCAAATATTCAAGTTCTAAATTGGATAGATAAACCTCTTTCATGGGTGTTTGTTACACCTAATTTTCACAAGACTCATCATCATTATATTCTACCACAGACGGATTCTAACTATGGGAATATCTTCTCAATCTGGGATCATATTTTTTCCACTACATCTCAAATTGATATGAAAGATATGAAATATGGTATTGATACCCACATGAACCTGTCAGAACATTCCAGTATCAAAAATCTACTTATGATTCCATTCCAATCGTATCGGCGACCAGTGGGATCAAAATTCGACGAATAATTCTTCTTTTTACAAAAAGCTCACCTTGTAAATTTGTCGCGTTATGAATGTGCAATTTATTTGGCTTTTAGGTGTTATCATCTGGAATTTTGGCTTTCCGTCTGCCCCACCCATTGCAGATGTTATTGTTGCCGTTTTACTATTCTTCGCAAGTTATCATCTTAAAATTACTCTTGGTTTATAATATATATAATTCTGATGAATAAAGATCAAGGTTACTGGAAAGAAAATATTTCTCTAATCATAAAATGCCTGGTGAGCTGGTTTGTGGTATCCTATGGGTTCGGGATCATTTTAGTAGATAGTTTAAACACGATACGCCTGGGAGGGTACAAACTGGGGTTCTGGTTTTCACAGCAGGGCTCAATCTATATATTTGTAATTCTTATTTTTTACTATACTTTTAAAATGGGTGAGATTGATCAGAAATATGGGTCAAATAATGATCAGGATAAATAAACTTTAATATGGATTTAAAGACTCTCACTTTTTTAATTGTTGGTGCGACGTTTGCTGTTTATATAGGCATCGCTTTCTGGGCCCGGGCAAGGAACACAAACGAATTTTACATTGCCGGTGGAGATATTCATCCTGTGGCCAATGGTATGGCGACCGCTGCAGATTGGATGTCGGCTGCTTCTTTTATTTCCATGGCAGGCCTGATTGCTTTTTTTGGCTATGGCGGTTCGGTATTCTTG
>Ga0208881_1000488_pt1 | contig 13968 bp, 22 predicted proteins | sample Knorr_S23_td_AAI_FD_185610 | JGI IMG/M metagenome (GOLD analysis project Ga0208881, IMG submission 185610) | Marine microbial communities from Southern Atlantic Ocean transect - Knorr_S23_td_AAIW_ad_876m_LV_B (SPAdes) (version 2) | ecosystem: Environmental > Aquatic > Marine > Oceanic | place... | reverse complement strand
TTGCAGTTTCTTTATCCGGTGAGAATGCCATAACCCCTTTTACATCATGCTCAATTTCTGGAGATGTCCAAGGAACTTTTATTCTCTCTGTCATGAAATCAACTGCTTCCTTTGAACAAGCATCACCACATGTCCAACCAGGATTTGATTTTCGTCCAGGGAACATCTCCGGATTTCTGTCAATTGAAAGAATTGACAAATTTTGATTAGAATAATATGAGATTGACTGAGCTGCAACTGTTCCAGTTAATCCTCCGCCAGCAACTATTACATCGTAATCAGTTTTCATAATTATAAAATCCTGCATCTTTATTTAAAATAATACCAAAAAACTAATCCTCGCATCTATCATTTAATAGTCAATAATTTTCTATATGTAGAATACAATTCCTTTTTTACATATACAGGTGTATAAATGCTAATTCTAATCGGGTCTTTTTCTTCAAGTATCAGTGTTTTTTTTATAAATTTCTGCTTGGAAAATCTTAGATACAAAGTTGCATCATTAATCCGCCCTTCCAGATCTTCCAATATATCTGTCATTTGTGTTTTTGAAATAATCGAAACCATTTTTTTCAGAAATCCCTCGGCATATTTCTTTTTCATTTCTATAGATAACATAAAAATAGGATTTCCAAAATGACCAGAAAGCTTGTCCAGAGATATTTTATCTTTTTCTATTCCAAATATATCATAAAGAGAATCATATATTTTCCGGTAATCTTCTGTGGCATGTAGTATCATCCCTATTTTAGCAACAATCTTTCTTGTCATTTTATTGAATAAAAATTTGGCGTGGTGATTTAAGCATGAAGAAGAGCAATTTCTGCATCTGCCGTTCTAATGAGTTTGACTTTTTCCAAACCTACGTGTCTAAGGCGTATTACCTTTTTTGTAGCTGCCATAACATCAGAATTAATTTTTCCATAACACGATGCCTGGACAAACTGATCAATAGTCATACCCGAAACTGTTTTTTCTATTACATTTTTTGCAATTAACCTTAATCCATGTTTTCTCGACGTATTGAGTTCTCTATGGCTGAGAGCTATAATTTTAATTCTAAAAACATATCCATCTTTGGTCTTTACATCTAAAGCGAAATTAACACGAGAAGAACCACGTCTTATTAAACTTCGTAGAAATTCTTTGGCGTATTCATATTTCTTAAAAATTGTAGTGGCTTTTTCTTTAGTCACTTTGTCAACTTGGAAAAAAAGCTTGTACTGGTTTTGGGAGGGATCACCTTTTAAAATATCATGTAGCGTTACCTCCATAACTCTCCCAACTGCTTTTTCATCATCTGTTATGGGTATATCTCCTAACGGAACATTGTTAAATGCGTCCGGTGCCAAAACCGTAACCCACCTTTTTTCCTTCCACTTATCTTTGATTTTTCGCGTTTTTCTAGCCAATCATTTCAAACCTTGGATTCCAAAATATAAGTTGTACTACAATCAGATTATTTTTTTTCCCATGTATTTTTGCAAAATATTTGGAATTTTGATATGACCATCTTTGGTTTGATTATTTTCCATGATAGCTACCATTGTTCTTTCTATAGCTACTAATGTGCCGTTTAACGTATGAACATATTGTGTTTCTTCGTTTGTTTTATCCCTAAATCTGATCTTTAGCCTTCTAGCTTGATAATCAAGACAATTTGAAATTGAGCCTATTTCTCTATATGCATTTTGTTCAGCCATCCATGCTTCTATATCAAATGTTTTAGCAGAAACTTTTCCCATGTCACCACTTGACAAAAGAACAACTCTATACGGAATTTCAAGTTTTTGATAAAATTCTTTTGTATTATCAAGCATATTCTGTTGAACTTCCCAGGAATCTTCGGGTTTTGAAAAAACAAATTGTTCAAACTTCTCAAATTGATGTACTCTAAAAATCCCCTTTTGATCTTTACCATGTGCACCAGCCTCTTTTCGAAAACATGGACTAATTGAACCATATCGATCTGGGAGTATGTTTCCATCTAGGATTTCATCAGAATACATTGATGCAATAGCATGTTCGGATGTTCCAATTAGGAATAGATCTTCTTCCTCAACCTTGTAAATAACATCGTCAAAATCATCTAATATTATAGCACCCTCCATTGCTTTTCTGTTAATCATATAGGGTGGTTGAATCAGACTGTATCCTTTTTCAGACAAAAAATCAAACGCAAAAGCAGTTATTGCATAACCAAGTTTTACTAAATCTCCTTTCAAATAGTAAAATCTTGCACCAGCTGTTTTGGCCGCTCTTTCAATATCAAGGATGTTCAAATTTTTGGCTAAATCTTCATGTCCTTTGATCTGAAAATCAAATTTAGGAATTTCTCCCCATTTGAAAACTTCTTGATTTGCTGAACCATCAGGTCCTATCGGAACTGATTCATGAAGTAAGTTTGGTATAGAAAAAGCAAGTTTTTTGTAATCTGATTTAATTTTATGCTGAACCTCTTCCAGCTTTGCAAGTTCTTGACTAGTTGATTGCATTTCTTGAATCAGTGTGCTGGCATCTTTGTTTGCCTTTTTTGCATCTGAGATTTTTATAGACATTTCATTTTTTTTATTCCTAAGGCTATCAGTACTGATTATCAATTCCCTGCGTTTCTCATCTAATTGTAAAAGCAAATCAAGATCAAACTCTACCATTCTATCTTTTAGCATTTTTCGGATCTTTTCAGGATTCTGACGAACCAATTTCATGTCAAGCATTATTTAATTACCTCCGATGCAAGTTTTACATGTTCTAAAACTTCATCAACTGTAGCAATCAATTTTTTTATGTCACCAATACCTTGGAAATTAAAAACAAGTTTGTTATCAACATTGTTAATTTCAAGTGATAATCCATTTGGGAAATTAACATTATCTGGCTCTAATGCCTTTTTAATTGTGGCAGCCTTTTTTTTTGAAATATTATTCAAAGTGACCTGAACTTTTGACATTAGCGGCATTTCTTCTAAATAGCCTGTTAAGATACTTTACCGTTACTCTAAGTTAGCAATTACAGATTTGTATTTCCAATTTTTTGGAATTCTACCAATTTTCTTGTAGTAAACTGACAGGCGGTGAACCTTAGCCTCGATTAATTCAAGCGAACGTACATTTCTTCTATCTCCCTTGTTTGATTTTAGGTGTTTTTGTAAGCCAACTGCTTTGTTAACAATATTATTCAAGTCCTCTGGGAGCTCAGTTTTCAGCTCATTTTCTTCCAAAACCTGCGTAATTGACTTTTTTAAAATAGGTTGTACTAGAGGAACTGAATGCTGATCCCTTAATTTTATACCAATCTGACTTGCTGTTAAATCCTCTTTTCCATATTTCACAATCAGTTCTTCAATCTCTTTTGCCTCGATTTTTACCCAAGAGGGAATTTCAGACACTAGAGGTCTTATGGAGTGTGATTTACCATGGTTATGTGTATGAAGACGACCCATGACGGCTAAATTTTTAAAACTAACATAAACGTTACTTGAGATCCCTCGGATTTTCAGCACTGAATCTTAGAAAAAAGTTAAATAATAACAGGTGGGAGATTTTAACAGGTTAACGATGAATCGAACTATGATTTTGGGCGTAAGTATCATGGCTGTATTTGTCATTGGTACAATTACAATGGTTCCAGTAGTTTGGGCATATTCTGGCTTGGGGCAAGAAGGTGGACCAACACTTGAAGAACAACTAATTCTTGCAGAAAGAAAAGTTCAGAAAGCTGCAGACAACCCCGCAACAGGTTCAGGAACTCCATACCTTGATGCAGATGGTGTATTAGGCGCATCTATAATTGCAGGTCTAATATTTGGAGGAATTGCTACAGCTTTCTTTGTAAGAGGAAGAGCTGGTAGATATGCTGCATACGGACGCGGATAGAAACAACTTTCTTTTTCCATATTTTATTCAAGTTTTCCATCGTATGATATTCTTTAGAGCACCAAATTTTTTACTTCCTGATAATGACAGAAATGTATATATGCATTCTATCAGTCAAATTATTGATGATTCCTATCTTTGGGACAGTGCTTAGCATTCTATCTAGTATTACTGGACAAATAGGACCAAACTATGACCCATTATTCTACGACACCATGCTGTACATATTTGGTACAATGATGTTTTCAATATTCCTTCTTGGAATTATTGGATATTGGATTCGAGTTCACGGATGGTCATATAAAGACAACCGTGAGAAATGGGTTGATGAGTTAGACAGACACTTCGAAAACGAAGGTATTGGCCTTATACCAGATAACGGAAAATACTGGTAAAAAAATCAATTTTATTCTTTTTCATTTTATTACGATGATAGACTTTTGTATTTCCTGACCTTTCTATTTTCATGATTGAGCCTGAACCAGAGCCAGAACCTGAATTAGAACAAAAAAACGATTATGAGGGATCTCATTTTACACCTGATATCATTTGCCCTTTCTGTCACCAGAATGTGAAAAAACATACTAAAGATTGCATTGGAAAACGATTTTCATATACATCTAAGGACAAATCTGAAAATTTTGAAAGACTAAAAAAGCTTTACAAAAATCGATAAATCGAAAAAGTCTAAAACTAGAACGTTTATCTATTTTTATGGATGAAAATATTTGTTCAATCTGTAATAGAGAAATTTCTGAACATAGCCAGGAAGAATGGCTTGAATGTTTAAAAATTGAGGATAAGGTGGCTAATGTTAAAATCAGGCGGCATTATAAACAAGAAGAAGAGTGAAAAAAACTAGTCAATTTCTTACCCTTACAAGTCAGGTGGCAAAAAGTCTGTATCCTTGGATTCTTCATGTTCCTTTGTAGTAAACTCGGCTTTGTAGTGGTATCCTTGAACTAGAGGCTCGTTGATAAATAACTTGGATTCTACTCCGTTTACAATAATTCTAGATTTTGATAGATCCATGTCCTTTAATGGAAAGTCCCAAATCCAAAGAAAATGACCAATCTCAAATGGATATTCTTCTTCCCATTCGACATAAATCACACCATCATCAGTTATGGTATACAAAGTCCTTTGGCAAACAGAGTCGAAAAGACCATCCTCTTCAACATTGTCAAATCCAATATTTGCCGGAACGGCAGCCTTGTTTCCATCTACATGGAGTTCCAATGTTGCAGTGATTTTGTATGGGGTATTTCTGTCATTAATGCAAACCTTGAGTGGATCACTCTGACCTAGAAATCCCTGAAGTACACTACTTGCAACACCAACAGAGACTCCAATTATGAGCAATAATATGAGAAATCTGAAGGTTTTTCTTCGCTTCCTTGGATCTCCAAGTCCTGGCCAACGCATAAATTAAAAAAACCGGATTTGCATAAAGTCGTTTCTATAATTCTATTATCTCAATAGTATCAAACTGGTCCTGGTGGTCAGCAATGTAAAATGTGATTTGATCAGAATCAATTTCAAGCCATTCTGATTCACCTCTATATTCAACATAGTCCTCAACAGAGACACCAGGACCAGAGCATCTAACAAGAACACTTCTTTGTGTATTCAGCAAAAATGGAAGTCGCAACACTTTGCCCCTTCTTTCATTTTGGATATTTATTGTAAATTCATCTTTTCCGATCCTTACTTTTCCCTTAAAATAACTTTCAAAAATATCAAGTTTTTCAATCTTAAAAATATAATTCATGATTTTAGTGATCTGTAGAATTGATAATTATTGCTATTTTGAGGATGAAAAAAGTGTGGCAAATTAATTAATATTATAAAAATGAAAAGAAGAAAAGGTTTTTGGTTAGATTACTTTCCAGGGTCTTGTGGCAAAAGTAACTACATATGCAGCACCAATCATAATGCTTTGGTATGCTATCATACCCCATCCAATTGGTTTTACAATAATTTCGCCATCTACTACAACAGTTGTTCCAGGTCCAAGTCCTGGTCCTACATTAGCTACATTGAGCTGAGTGTGAACGTGATATACACCGGGTTCAAGCGCTTTAGCTGTTACCGAGTAAGGTGTAACATCGTTGCCAGGTATAACAAATACAACTCCTGGTGGGTCTCTAGCCATAATCTCCCATCTGTTACCGGAGTTTGTTGATTCTGAGAATAGAGAAATCCATCCTCGATTATCTCTTTCCACAAGACTTACCAATTTTCCAGAAAGAGTTAGTGTTTCACCGGTAGATAGTGATTGTCTGGTAATCGCTTCATCTTCAATTTTGATGAAACGACTTTGCAGTTGTGCCTGTACACCATGTGCTTCAGCAGGTAGGAGTATTTCCGCAATATTTGGACCATACATACCTAGAACAAATATTGCTCCAACCGCAATTGCCATAAATTTTCTATCGACCATAGTTATCCCGTATTACTGAAATGGAATAAAACAAAGATATAAGTTTTCATGTAAAATCCGATCCTGACATTCTGCCTCAAAACCTCATAAATTCACGAATAAACCAAAATTATTGAAAAGTGAACTTTTTACTCCTAAATCAAAGGTAGATCATAATATCATTTCCCGAATATTAAGAAAAGTTTAATAGCATTCTCTAGTTAAATCGGGCATGGCATTACCAAAGGGATTTGGCAGTGGTGGTAGCGGCGGAGCCAGTCGTGCTGACGTTGAAGCCATGATTGGTAGACGTGTCGAAAACATGGTTGGTATTATAACCCTATCATATTTGGGAGCATTTTTCGCAACAGTGTTTGGAACGATGGTTGGTTACCTGTATTATCCATGGGCATATGCATCTGCCAGTGGTCACTATGCAATGATTGTTTTAACAGTCGTTGAGGCTATAGGTTACATCTTCTGCGTGAAGGTTGTAGAAGAAGGTACGACTAAGCGAAGTAATGGTTTAATCGCTGGTGCATTAGGCGGTACAACTGCGTTTATGTTATACGTAGCGTTGTTCATCTCTTAGAAATAGAAAATCCTTATTTTCCTCTTTTTATCATTTTTTTCAACAATTTTTCATTAATTCACAGGTTTATTCATGCGTCTCGATCTGCGAAATTTCATAAAATTTTATATAGTCACTCTAGTGCAAGATCGTTAATGGTCTGGCTTAGACGATGTACGCACTACTTATTCATAGTAGTAGTTGCAGTTAACTCCACTTTACTAACAATCAACTCAGGAGACTATATCTTCTATACAGACTGGGCTTGGACATCATTTGTAGTATTTTCCATAGCTAATACCCTGATGACAGTGGTAGGTGCTGTTTACTATATCACGTTTACAGGTGTTCCTGGCACAGGCGCATATTATGGCCTAATTATGCAAGTCTATACTTGGGTCGCTAAAGTTGCATGGTTTGCACTTGGCTATCCTGTGGATTTCATTGTTCATCCAATGTGGATTCCATCTTGTATGCTATTGGACTTGGCGTATTGGGCTACAAAGAAGAATAAGCACTCGCTGATATTCTTTGGTGGAGTTTTAGTCGGAATGTCAATGCCGTTGTTCAACATGGTACAATTGATGTTGATTGCGGATCCGCTCGAAACTGCATTCAAGTATCCAAGACCAACATTGCCTCCATACATGACGCCGATAGAACCGCAGGTAGGTAAGTTCTATAACAGCCCAGTAGCTCTGGGAGCGGGAGCTGGATCTGTCCTGTCGGTGACGTTTGCAGCATTGGGTTGTAAGCTTAATACCTGGACGTACAGATGGATGGCCGCATGGTCAAAATGGGACTAAAAATTCCCAAATCTTTTCATTTTATTGAATGTTGACAGATCTCTTTTGCATTATTTGAAACTCTTACTTTTAAGAGGTTGAAAATATAGTTCAATATGGCTGAACCTGCAATCTGGCCTTACGGTTTAGGAATTGCAGCTGTAATTGCAATAGGCATTATAACTTCGGCAATACGTAAAAAAAGAAAGAGTGTCTAATCTACTGAACTTTCAAATGTTGTTTGAGACCATTGTAATACAGTTTCAATGTCTTGGGTTATCAAATCAGCCTTTAGCACAGTATTTTTTTCCAATTTGCCACATAATGCGAGATGAAGGTTTCTGCGAAATTTGCTCTCTATAGTATTCACAGACTCTGCAAAGAATTTCAAACCTTCTTCCGTTGATGAGAATACTACTACTATCATTACTCCCATTCTTGTTTTCCAGATCTTTGTAAGAAATTTTTGTAAATCAAGATCAAATAAAACATCGATCGCCGTAGACATATCACCCAGTGAATAAACTTTCCAGCCATCTGTATGAAATGAGGCAGAAATAGCTTCTGAGAGTAACGTGCTTTGGTAATCAGCTGAAATTACTATAACATTCTTTTTTGGGTCATTTTCCATATTTTCAAGATTTATAATTTGTATGGAATTAGATATGATTTTTTGAATTAAATTAAGTTCAGATTTTCCAATCTTGCCCTGATCAAAAAGGTTTTGTATCGATTGAATTCCTGGAATGATTACCTCTGTGATAATTTTGATGGGTTGATTCACAGAGTGAAAACAGTTTCTAACAAGATTATATACAAGATTTTCTTTTCTTCCAGTCAGATATTCAAGGTACTTTGTTTTAATTTTAAAAAAATCTTCGGGAAAATGATATTGTTCTGTACCATCTTCTATAAACCACAAATTGACATTTCCAATGTTTTTCTGTTTTAGCAAGCCTTCCGCAGCAAAAACTTTCAGATATTTAGTCATAGTAAGTCGGTTTATTTCTAATCTTTTAGAAATTTCAAGACCTGAAAGACCCGTTTTAGAATTGTGAAGAACATCGATTAACTTTCCTTTGATATCATCTATCTGATATCCTCTCACCATATATGATGGATTGTGTTTAACTGGTATAAAGACTAGCCCAAGTAGCTAACAAAAAACTAACAAGAAAGATTATATAGTTTAGTACTTTAATGTACGGTAAGGTACTTAATATGCCAAAACCAGGATTCAAATCTATAACAATTTCTGAGACTGTATATGATAAATTTAATCAAGCATACCTGAAAAACAAAAACGTGTTGACGATGAAGGGAGTCAACAGTTTTGCTGGATATGTTACATACCTATTGGAAGATGTTATGAAAAAGGACAAAACTTTTGCACGTTATGCACCTAAACTAGAAAAGATTTCAATTGACTCCGACAGAATTATTCTTAAAGACAATATCAAAAACAGAATTGCCGAGGTTGCAATTCAGCATGGTGAACTTTACTGTATGCTATGTGAAGAAAAGGACTGTGTTCATGTTGGATATATTTTTGCACTTCCAGATGTTTACGAAATTCTAAATTCAAAGGGCATTAAAAATCCGAAATAAAAAAGTGCAGGAGGTGAGATTCGAACTCACGAACTCCTGAGAGACGGGATCACCCATTTTATGATCTTAAGTCCCGCGTGTCCAAAAGCACAGTGCTTTCTTTGGCCAGGCTTGACTACTCCTGCACCATATTTGCAAGAATTTGTGAGAAATTTAACGTTTGGTGTTTGAACAAGATCCAGTCAAGAATTATAAGGATTTCAGTTATGCAGGTTTTCATGCTCCGATAGCTCAGCCTGGTAGAGCGTTACATTGGTAATGTAAAGGTCGTGGGTTCAGATCCCGCTCGGAGCTTTAATAATTCTTAACTAGAATTTCAGAATGACCAGTTCTGTTTTTAGAGTTTGAATTGATCGCCCTATTTACCTGAATTTCCTTGATCTTCCATTTTGAAGAAGAAAATAAATTTTCAACTTTTTTAGACTTTGAATTTGATAGCATGACTTTGCAGCCTCTCGAGTCTAATCGGTTTGCCAGATTTCCAAGTCTCTCAAGATCATCATCAGTGAAGTTTTTGTTTGTATAACTTGTAAAATTTGCAGTGTTACTAATAGGCTGATATGGAGGATCAAAGTATACAAAATCACCTTTTTTGATGTCATGTAAACTCTGTTCGAAATCCCTGCAGAAAAATTCTAAATTTGAGGATTGTAAGATTTTACTAACTGTAAGCAAGTTTTCTTTATTGATAATATTCGGGTTTGTATATCTGCCTAATGGGACGTTAAATTTTCCTTTACTATTTACACGGTAAAGTCCATTAAAGCAAGTTTTGTTTAGAAAAATCAGTCTTGACACTTTTTCAATCTGAGAGGTAGGTTCTGACTGTCTGACATGATAGTAATATTGGCTTTGATTTTTTTGATATTTTTTAGAATGGTTTTCCAGAGATTCTATTACTTCAGTTACCTTGTCCCTTATTGCCAAGTATGCCAAAATCAAATCAGAGTTAAGATCAGATACGTGACATTTCATGTCTGGATGCTTTGATAATAGATTAAACATTACAGCCCCACCTCCAAGAAACGGTTCAAAATAGGTACCAAATTTTTCTGGGTAATTATTTTCCAATTCGGATAATAGCTGTCTTTTTCCTCCTGCCCATTTTACAAATGGTCTTGGTTCCTGTGGATAAATCTGCTGAGTTTGTTGAGTCAGGCTTCATAATTTCGAATAATTGTTTTCTAACTACGAGTCACCAAAAGATCACAAAAAGTACAGAATTATTTGATCTTTGGGAAATAGCTTAAATACAAATTTTGTAATTTACGAAAATCCTGTAATAATGTCATAATTTTACAAATATTATGGGCCCGGTGAGATTCGAACTCACGACCTTTCGATCTCTGAAAGAATTTATCAGTCGAACGCTCCAGCCAAGCTGAGCTACGAGCCCTGAAAAAATTCCTCGGAGCAGGTCATTTAAGTTTGCTGTTATTTCCACTTGATTGAACAGCCTATTGATGGTTCAAAATCCTTTTCAATTTTGTCTCCATTCAGAAACTTCTGAATATTACTGATCATGGTTTTTTCAGTGGCGATAGCATCCGGATTCATGGCATTATCAATCCTGCCATGAAAAATCAATTTTCTGTTTTGATCAAAAAGGAATGGATCAGGCGTGCAAACTGCACCATATTTTTTTGCAGTTTCTTGATCTCCGTCTACAAGATAATCAAACTTGAGATCTTTTTCTTGCACAATTTTCTTCATGCTTTCAAAACTATCATCAGGATACTTGATAGAATCATTACTATTAATGCCAACCAAGGCAATAGTGTCTTTGAACTTTTCGTGAACTTCTTTTACAGCTTCTATTTTTGCTTTCACATATGGACAGTGATTGCACATGAAAATTACAAGTAAACCCTTGTAATCTTTATAATCATTCAATGAATGCTTCTGGTCATCAGTTCCTACAAGTTCAAAATCAGGTGCATTATCACCTGTTTTTATCGAAACCTTGGATTCTAAAAGAACCATAAAAAAATTTGTGATAAATCAAATAAAATCCTTGCCAAATTAAAGACAACAATTAAAATCAACACGACAGCCATTCAAGAGAAGGGCTGATAGTTCAGACTGGTAGAATACTCGCCTTGCACGCGAGGGGTCAGGGGTTCAAATCCCCTTCAGTCCATACTTTTTCATCTTTTAGTACTAGCAAGAATCACTTAATCGATCGTTTGCAAGGCTGGAGATTTGAGAACGATTTAAATATGAATTGTTAGACATTTTGACTATGGCAACAGATTACTTGAGTATGTTTGGAGTATTCATACCACTTATGGTTGGTTTGGGACCTGGACTTGTTTACTGGTTGGCTATTACTGCAAGAAGATCTGGTCGATAAGCCTATTTTTTACATTATCTATTTCTTAATAACGCTGTAAGATATGATTTTATTTTCAATTAGTTACTGAATGTTATGCAAAAATATGATATTGTTGCTTTGGGTGGAACTTTTGATATAATTCATGACGGTCATATGAAATTGTTAAACAAGGCATTTTCAATTTCTAATAAAGCAATAATAGGTCTTACCAGTGACGAATTGGCTGCAAAAAAAGGAAAAAACCTACTTAAGAATTATCATCAAAGATTTGAATCGTTAAAATCCGTAATTGAAAAAAACTTTCCCAAATCTTCATATGAGATAAGCAAACTGGAAAACGACTTTGGACCAGCAGTAATTGAGGGTTCAGTACAAGCTTTGGTTGTAAGTAAAGAGACTAGCAACAAAGGAATACTTCTTAATGAGTTACGCTCAAAAGGAAATCTTCCACCAGTAGAAACTGTCGTTGTTCCGATGGTTTTGGCCAAGGATGGAGGTATTATTTCAACTACCAGAATCAAGAATTCTGAAATTGATTCTAGTGGGAATCTGAATTGACAACAAACTTGCTAATCTTTGAGTAATTGGGATAAAACAAAAAATTCACAGAAACATGTATGGGTATCACCAGCAAAATGGTAAATGTAATTGGCGATGATGTTGCTAATCTAAAACAAGGGCTAGAGCCAGAAAACATAGATTTTTGGTTCAGAAAAATCATCAACGAAACAAAAGACATTGCTCCGCCCTGGTTACAGGATAAAATTAATGTAAAATCTGATCCATTTCTTCCCTTAAAATTTAAGATCGATATTTCAAAAAGAGCAGTTCGTTACTTTATGCAAGTAGTTGACTATAATTTTGAAAAAATGCCATACACAACAGGGCTTTATTTTTTAAAAGTTCAGGAAATTATGAGTTCTGAAATGGATAAATCGCTAGTGTAGATTATTCTTTTGTAATTTTCACAACATTATCTATAAGTTTAGTATCTGTTATTTTGTGTTTTTTTTCAACTACTGATTGGATAAAGTCTACAAAATTTACTGCCTGATTACTATCCTTTAAAATAACACTATGAGCAGATTTGTCTTTCAGTGATAGAATTATCTCGTTTTCTATCACATTCAAAATTTCAGTAATACATGTTTCCACAGATTCCTTAACAAAAATTAATGCAGCAAATTTTTGGGCTTCATACTTATCTTGGCAGAAAATTGTTATTTGATTCAATCCTTATAGAGAAATTTATCGAGTTGGTTTTTCGCTGATTCACGTTTTTCCTGATGAGATTTTAAAAAGTTGTTAATTTTTTGAATCAGAATTTCCTTAAGCTCACCTGTTAGCATCTTTCCAGATTTGTAATCATCATGTATCTGTTTGAGTTTTTTATCGTCCGGCTCGAAAAAGATTCGAAGATACTGATACGAAACATCGATATCTGGATTTCCGCCTTTTTTTCTATGTTCTTCAATGTCTGGCTGACCGCCAGAAAACGCATACTTGTTAATCTTCTTTTTTACAGTTTCAGGCGGGTCTGTAGTGTAAATTGTTTCATTTTCATTAGATGCAGACATTTTTCCTTTAGGGCCACCAAGTGCCGGTATCATAATATTATGAATCAGCGCTGGTTTTGGTTTGTTGATTTTTGGCGCGATATCCCTTGTAATTCGAAAGTGTGGATCTTGGTCAACTCCAAATGGAATCAAAACAGGCATATCTTCCATGAAACATGGAGCAGATTGTAATGATGTGTAAAATATCATTCCTATATTAGTATCATTTTGAAATCCAAAGACTGCCTTTGTGTTTGAAAAATTAACCCTTTTTGCAATCTCCGCCGCAATAGGATATAATGTCTTTATGTTTTTTGTATCAATTATGATTTTAGTATTTTCTGGTTTGAAACCCAATGCTATAAAGTCAAGAGCATTTTCAAGTGCAAATTCAGATGTTTTTTCCAAAGTCATATCCTGTTTTGCCCAAAATTTTTCGTCGTCTGTAAGCTGAAAATACATCTTTGCTCCAAACTTGTCTTGAAGCCACTTTGCAAAAACCCAGGGAACCAAATGACCAATATGCGTATGACCAGAAGGACCCCTACCTGTGTAGAGAAAGAATTGCTTGCCTTTTTCGTAATCATCTAACAGCCTATTCAAATCTCTATGGGAGAAAAAAATTCCCCTCCTTAGCATGAAATGTGATTCATTGGTAAATTTTTCAATTTTTGATAGGAGTTCTGGAGTAATTTTTTGCGTTCCAAATCTTTTGATCAGTTTGTCATAATCAATATCACCCTCAACATTCCAAGGTGTAACCACAAAATCATCCGCTGGCATTCAAGGTTGACTTTGATTTAATGTTAAAAA
>Ga0208881_1000486_pt1 | contig 13978 bp, 15 predicted proteins | sample Knorr_S23_td_AAI_FD_185610 | JGI IMG/M metagenome (GOLD analysis project Ga0208881, IMG submission 185610) | Marine microbial communities from Southern Atlantic Ocean transect - Knorr_S23_td_AAIW_ad_876m_LV_B (SPAdes) (version 2) | ecosystem: Environmental > Aquatic > Marine > Oceanic | place... | reverse complement strand
AACCCTATCTTTAATAAAAGACAGGCTCTCGGATGTATTTTTACCTCCGACATCTATCCAGTAACTGCCGTCCGCCTTAATGGAGACTATTAAGGGCTCCTGTTCCTTTTTATCTAGGGGTGCGGAATTGGCATCTGGCAACTCGACCTTAACACCCTGCATTAACAGCGGCGCGGTAATCATAAAAATCACCAACAGCACCAGAGTCACATCTATGTAGGGTACAACATTAATCTCGGCGACTAATTTGCGTTTGGCTCGTTTACTTTTCACCGCTGCTACCTCTGTAGGTCATTTAACCTGAGTGAATCTGACGGTGCAGAATGCTGGAAAATTCCTCGGCAAAGGTTTCATAACTGAGGTTCATTGCCTCTGCTTTCGCGGCGTATCGATTATAGGCCAAAACCGCAGGTATAGCGGCAAACAGCCCCATAGCCGTGGCTATAAGCGCCTCAGAAATCCCCGGCGCAACTGTTGCCAGTGTCGCCTGCTGAACCATAGCGAGGCCGCGAAAAGAATTCATAATACCCCACACGGTGCCAAATAAACCGATATAGGGACTGACCGAGGCCACACTTGCCAAAAACGGTAAATTGGCACTGAGCTTCTCATCTTCCCTCGACAGTGCGACGCGCATGGCTCGATCTGTGCCCTCCATCACTGCATCTGGGTCGGCCCTATCACTTTGAGACAGGCGTTTAAATTCTCTAAACCCAGCGCGAAAAACATTCTCAATGCCGTCGCCAACACCATCCTGTTTGGCCAGTTCCGCAAGCTCTTGGTAGAGATTATTGAGATCAATGCCCGACCAGAAGGTGTCTTCAAAATTTTTGAAATCACCCTGAGCATTGCGCAAATATAGGCCCCGCTGAATAATCATAATCCAGGAAATAACCGAAGCGACCAATAATATGGCCATCACCAGCTGCACCAGCAGGCTTGCATTTAAAATTAAAGACAGTATCGAAAGGTTTTCTTCACTCACTATTCAAACTCCGGTTTTAACAAAGATGGTTCTTTAGGGTGCTATTTTTTAAAGCATTGTGAATCGGCTCGGGAATCGCCTTTGGGCGTTTCTGTTGCGCGCCGATACAGGCAACTGTCACTTTACCCTCCACTAGAAGATCTCCATCCCTGTAAATACATTGTTCCATTTCAAAACTAACTCGCGATAGCTTGGTCAGCACCGCAGTTACATCAATTAAATCATCCAGCACTGCGGGCTGGTGATATAGCAATTCAACTTTCCGAACCACAAACTGCAAATCGTCAAATAGCGCCGGCTTATTGTAACCGAGACTGCGCAATAATTCGGTTCGCGCCCTTTCCATATACCTTAGGTAATTGGCATAAAACACAATGCCGCCGGCATCTGTATCCTCGACATAAACCCTAATCGCACAGCTAAACGGATCCGAGTTATCAGTCATTGAGGGCGTCCAACTGTTCCTGAAAACGCTTGGGTCTTTTAAGGCCAAAATACTCATAGGCCATACGGGTCGCCATGCGCCCCCTTGAAGTGCGCATCAGAAACCCCTGCTGAATCAGGTAGGGCTCCAGCATATCTTCAATGGTGCCGCGCTCTTCACTGATGGCAGCTGCCAGACTGTCTACGCCTGCGGGCCCGCCATCAAATTTCTCCATCAAGGTGAGCAACAGGCGTCGATCCAAATGGTCAAAACCACTTTTATCAACATTGAGCATATTTAGAGCCGCATCTGCAATCTCAGCAACCACCTTGCCGTCACCTTTTACCTCGGCATAATCTCGCACCCGCCTCAATAAGCGATTGGCAATTCTGGGGGTACCTCGAGATCTACAGGCTATTTCCCTTGCGCCACCGCTATCTACGGGAACATTTAAAATATCCCCAGCCCGCGCGACGATCTGAGAAAGCTCCTCTACAGAGTAAAACTCTAAACGTTGTACTATACCGAAACGATCGCGCAGTGGTGAGGTGAGCAGACCGGCCCTTGTTGTAGCACCTACCAATGTGAAAGGGGGCAAATCCAACTTAATGGATCGGGCAGCTGGCCCTTCGCCTATGACTATATCGAGCTGATAATCCTCGAGCGCCGGATAGAGTATTTCCTCCACCACCGGGCTGAGTCGATGCATTTCATCGATAAACAATACATCACCGGCCTCAAGATTAGTTAACAGGGCCGCTAGGTCTCCGGCTTTTTCCAGTACTGGACCGGAAGTGGTTTTAAGGTCCACCTGCATCTCGTTGGCGATAATATGTGCCAAGGTTGTCTTACCCAGCCCGGGGGGACCAAATACAAGGCAGTGATCAAGGGGCTCCGCACGCCTGCGCGCAGCCTCAATAAAGATTTGCAACTGCTCCTTTACCACTGATTGACCCACATAGTCAGCCAGCGATAATGGGCGCAGAGCGCGGTCAAAGCGCTCTTCGCTGGAGGAGCTATCTGCTGAAATAAGTCGATCTGGTTCTATCATTGGGCGCCATCTCAATTTTGCTTCCAAGGATACATTGATGAACGGCAATTTACACTAATGAAGCTCAAATTCTGAGTCAATGAATGGAGTTTTACGCCTTAGCTTTAAGAGCGGCACGTATAAGTTGTTCTGCAGTGGTTATCTCAGCATCCGCAACACGACTAACCATTTTGGCGGCATCCTGGGGTCGGTATCCCAGAGCCGTCAGGGCACTCTCCGCCTCAAGGCCAATATCTTGAGCAACGCTATGAGCTTTTTCCGCCGCCTCTCCAACCTTTATATTGGCTACCTTATCGCGCATTTCAATCAGTAGACGTTCGGCTGTTTTTTTGCCTACTCCGGGCACCTTGACCAAGGCGGCAATATCATCCTTGCGCACACAGAGAACAAACTCATCTACCGACATACCTGACAATATGGCTAAGCCCATCTTGGGCCCGACACCATTGACCTTTATCAGATCCCTAAATAGAGCTCGCTCTGCTAGCTGGCTAAATCCATATAATTGCTGAACATCCTCGCGAACCACAAAATGCGTATGCAGGGTAACCGTTTCACCTATATCGGGAATCTCAAAAAACGTATTTAAAGGCACTAGCAATTCGTAGCCGACGCCCTGCACGTCCAGCAATAAATCTGGAGCCTGCTTGCTAAGCACTGTACCCTGAAGTCTTCCGATCATAGTCGTAGCTTTTTCACCGTTTAATTGTTCCTAAACCTATCTAAACCGCCCGCGGGCAAAGTTTTTTAAGCCATTATTCGCCAACAGCTTTTCACTTCGCATACTGTGTCCGTGACAGATCGCTACCGCCAGCGCATCCGCGGCGTCTTCCGACGGTTCGCTGGGAAGCTTTAGTAAGGAGGCAATCATCATTTGCACCTGCTTCTTATCGGCAGCGCCGGTTCCAACTACCGCCAGCTTAACGCTGCGCGGGGAGTACTCAGATACCGGCAGTTGCGCATTAACCCCAGCCACAATTGCCGCGCCCCGCGCCTGACCCAGTTTAAGCGCCGCCCGCGGATCTCGGGCAAAAAAAACGTCCTCAATACCCATGGTTTCGGGATTGTATTCAGCCACCAACTGACTGACAGCATCGAAAATCAACTTCAATCTGGCGGGTAATGACTTCTCTGGGAGGCGGATTATACCGCTACTCACATAGCTAATATTTGCCCCAACCATATCAACGATGCCGTAACCGGTACGTCGCGACCCTGGATCTATGCCGATAATTCTAGTCATTGATATTCTTGTGGTTATTGGTGGAAGCAGTGTTGCAATCTCAGCTGATTGAGTCAAGCATTATGGTTCAGTGGCTCAGTGGGCATGCAAACGGCTATATGGATGGATAGCCAACTCGCCCCCTTAATTGGCTGGTTAGCACTAACCGTAGAACACTTTTATTTAGCATGCCATGAACTGCGTCACAAAGAGGGAAAATTATTTTATTTTAAATAGTAAGAAGAGAATTAGGCGGATGCTGTTTGCTACAAAATGCTCCCCCAACGGGGAACTCTAGGCTGCAAGAGCAGCTAGGCCGAGGCGAATACACCAGATACGAGGGGCGAGCAATAAGCTTATAGCATTTTCGGCGCGCAGCGCCTTGATAAACAGGTCTTGTGTTTACGAAAGCCCCTTGAAGTAACTTCAAGGGGCTTTCGTAAACACTCAATGACTGTGCAAAGAGAATTTCGAGGTTTTTAATCCTCTGATTTTGACTTAGGAGCAGCTTTGGCCTTGGCTTTAGGTGCAGCTTTTGCTTTGGCTTTGGGTGCTGCTTTAGCCTTGGCTTTGGGTGCTGCTTTAGCCTTGGCTTTGGGTGCTGCTTTAGCCTTGGCTTTGGGTGCTGCTTTAGCCTTGTCTTTGGGTGCTGCTTTGGCCTTGGCTTTAGGTGCTGCTTTGGCCTTGGCTTTGGGTGCTGGCGCTTCTTCAACCACTGGAGCTTCTTCCGCTACTGGGGCCTCTTCCGCTACTGGAGCCTCTTCAACCGCTGGAGCTACAGCCACTTCAGCAGCTACCTCTTCCACTGGCTCTGCTGGAGCTGGTGATGCAGGCATTACCGTTCTTACCAGCTTTGCAGCTAGTAAAACTTTTACTTTCTCATCAGCATTGACCCAATTTTTGTCAGCGTCTTTTACCGCGAATCTACCCGATCCCTTTTGGTAGATAACATATTCTTTGGTTCTTTTAACAACTTTCATCGTAGTTACCTCTGTGTAGATTACTCGTTTAAATTTTAGTTTTTTATCGCAATTAAAGCAGCTAGGCGAGCTGCGCCATCACCTCTTCGGAGATATCTGCATTAGTATAGACGTTCTGCACATCATCCAAATCTTCTAGGCCATCGATCATAGCTAATAATTTCTCGGCGGCGTCCTTATCCATAGGCACTGCAATATCGGCAACCATGGTAGTTTCCTCATGAACCGGTTCATAACCAGCTTCCACAAGGCTGTCTTTTACCTGCAAGAAATCTTCAAAAACAGTTTCAACATCCACGGAGCCATCGCCATGAGTCTTGATATCTTCCGCACCAGCCTCCAAGGCTACATCCATTAGGGCCTCTTCATCAATACCTGGCTCATAACTAATTTGACCTATACGATTAAAAAGGTAGGCCACGGAGCCATCGGTGCCCAGATTACCCCCACGCTTGGCAAAGGCATGCCGCACTTCACCCACTGTTCTATTGCGATTGTCGGTCATACATTCAACCAGCACCGCAACACCACCGGGAGCGTAGCCCTCGTAGGTGATCTCATCATAGTTCTCGCCCTCTCCAGCACCGGCACCGCGAGCGATTGCCTTATCCACAGTATCGCGCTTCATATTGGCACCCAGCGCTTTATCCACTGCGGCTCTAAGCCGTGGATTGTCGTCTGGATTTGGGCCTCCAGCTTTGGCTGCCACCACCAATTCGCGAATTAATTTGGTGAATATCTTGCCGCGCTTGGCATCCTGAGCCGCTTTGCGGTGCTTTATATTGGCCCATTTACTATGACCTGCCATATGCTTTCTCCAACTATTAACCTAGTGATCAAATAGGCGCTCCAGCGCTATTTTCTCCTCTTAAGCCGCCGGCTTAATAACTAACTGGTCTGATTTTCTTTATTTCGCAATCTTATATTTAGATCGCGCAGTTGCGTGGCCTCAACGGCACCCGGGGCATTTGTCATTAAACAGGCCGCCGACTGAGTCTTGGGAAATGCAATTACATCTCGAATCGATTCAGCGCCTACCATCAGCATAATTAAACGATCCAATCCAAACGCTAAACCGCCATGAGGTGGCGCACCATACTTAAGGGCGTCCAGCAAGAAACCAAACTTTTCAGCCTGCTCTTCTTTACCTATACCCAGCACCTCAAATACAGTTGCCTGCATTTGCTGGTCGTGGATACGGATCGAACCACCGCCTAACTCCACACCATTGATAACCATATCATAGGCGCGAGATAATGCAGTGGCAGGACTTGCCTTGAGCGCCTCTGCATCACAGGACGGGGCAGTGAACGGGTGATGCAGCGGTGTTAATGCTCCAGCATCCGTGGTTTCGAACATAGGAAAATCCACAACCCACAGCGGTGCCCAATCACAGCTGTAGAGGTTTAGGTCTTCACCCACCTTACAGCGCAATGCACCCAGCGCCTCTGAGACTACTGATGTTTTATCTGCACCAAAGAAAACAATATCGCCATTCTGTGCACCCAGACGCTGCATAATTTGCAGGGTTACTTCATCGCCGAGAAACTTAATAATAGGTGACTGCAACCCGTCAATGCCGGTCTCTATGGCATTGACCTTAATCCAAGCCAGCCCCTTGGCGCCGTAGATACCGACAAATTTAGTGTAATCGTCGATCTGTTTGCGCGATATGCTGGCACCACCCGGCACTTTTAACGCAGTAACTCGACAGCTAGAATCATTGGCTGGACCGGCAAAGACTTTAAATTCAATATCTTTTAGCAGGTCTTTGATCTCCACCAATTCCAGAGGAATACGCAGATCTGGTTTGTCGGACCCAAAACGATCCATGGCCTCGGCGTAGGTCATGCGTGGAAACTTATCAAACTTAACATTTTTGTGCTCGGCAAAAATATTGCCAATCATAGTTTCAGTGGTCGACATAATGTCCTCTTCGTCAATAAAAGAGGCCTCTATATCAATCTGAGTAAATTCCGGTTGTCGATCGGCGCGCAGATCCTCATCGCGAAAACACTTGGCTATTTGGTAATAGCGATCAAACCCAGCCACCATCAGCAGCTGTTTAAACAGCTGGGGGGACTGAGGCATGGCAAAAAACTGGCCGGGATGGGTGCGCGATGGAATCAAATAATCCCTAGCCCCCTCTGGCGTAGCTCTGGTCATAATCGGCGTTTCTATATCCAAAAACCCCTGCTCAACCAAATAGTTGCGAATTGAGGAGGTGATCTTGGAGCGCAGTCGCAAGCTATCTTGCATTTCAGTTCTGCGCAAATCCATATATCTATATTTGAGACGCACATCTTCGCCGACCGCAATATGCTCATCCATTTGGAATGGCGGTGTCGCCGCGCCGTTTAGAATCTCTAGCTGGGTGCCGTAAACCTCGATTTCACCGGTGGCCATATTGGGGTTTACTGTGGATTCACTGCGAGCCCTCACCCTGCCGGTAACTTGCAATACATATTCCGAGCGCACCCTGTCCGCCTGAGCAAAGAAATCTCCGGCATCTGGATCAAATACCACCTGCACAATACCCTCTCGATCACGCAGATCCAGAAAAATAACACCGCCGTGGTCACGGCGGCGATCAACCCAACCACAGATTGTAATCTCCTGTTCGAGATGGGCGCTTCTAACCAGCCCGCAATAGGTTGTTCGTTGCATTGGTCTTTAATCCTTGTTGTTCGTTGTCGTGGATGCTTGTGAAGTGGCCATTTTTTCACTGGAGGACGCTCTGTCTGTGCCCCCTGATTCGCCACTAATATTTTTCTTTTTTGAATCTTTAAAATCAGTCTCGTACCAGCCGCTGCCACTGAGTCTAAATCCAGCGGCAGAAATCATTTTTTTTAATGCCGGCTGCTGACAAGCGGGGCAATCTGTCAGCTGCTTATCGCTTATTTTTTGCAACGCCTCATGTTCCTGCCCACAGGACTGACAATTGTATTCGTAAATCGGCATAAAACAGGTTTCCCGTACTTTCGTTTTGCAACACAAAACAAAAGCTTGGCATTATACATTAGCTGTTGTATCTGGCGAGTATCCTAAACAACAGTTTTATTTTTAATCCACAGGGTATTCAAGCCCGCAACTCAGCAAGCGCTGGCGCAAACTAGCACAGCGCGCGCTCAATATCTGCGGATCATAGGGCGTAGGCGCAGATGCCCCCCAAGTCGGGGCCGGCCATGCGCAATCAGAGGCGTAGCGCGCCACATGGTGCATATGCAGCTGCGGCACCAGATTGCCCAAGGTGGCTATATTTAGTTTATCTGGCGTAAATAGCGCCATCATTGCCTCTGATAGATTGCAGGACTCCAGCAAAAGCTGCTGTCTATCTGCCTTTTCGAGCTGATAAATTTCTCTTATATCTTGCCTCTTGGGGACGAGAATCAACCAAGGGTAGTTGGCGTCGCGACTCAATAGCACCAGACTTAGGGTAAATTCCCCTACCAATAGGCAGTCATTTTCCAGCGTTTTATGCAATTTAAACATTTTATGTTTCGATTCCTCTTTGCTCTGTACCACAACAGCTCAGCACCGTAGAATAAACCACCTAGATTTTTAATCCATTAGAATGTAAAAAAAACTATGCGCGCTAGCCAATATCTGATTACTACTAAGAAAGAATCCCCTGCAGATGCAGAGGTTATTAGCCACCAGTTGATGTTGCGAGCAGGTATGATCCGCAAGGTCGCCTCGGGGCTTTACTCCTGGTTACCTCTGGGTCTGCGCGTATTCCGCAAGGTTGAGACTATTGTTCGCGAGGAGATGAATAAGTCTGGGGCCTTGGAGTTAATGATGCCTGTGGTTCAGCCCGCCGACCTGTGGCAGGAATCCGCACGCTGGGGGCAGTTTGGGCCAGAGTTACTGCGTATAAAAGATCGCCACGATCGCGAATTTTGTCTGGGTCCAACCCACGAGGAAGTGATTACCGATATTGTTCGCAATGAAATCAATAGCTACAAACAGTTGCCAGTGAACTTTTACCAGATTCAAACCAAATTTCGCGATGAGCGCCGCCCGCGCTTTGGGGTAATGCGCACTCGCGAGTTCTGTATGAAAGATGCCTATTCTTTCCATAGTAGCGAACAGTCACTGCAAGAAACCTACGATCTAATGCATCGCACCTATAGCAATATATTTAGCCGTGCTGGGCTGGTTTTTCGCGCCGTATTGGCTGACACCGGCAGCATAGGTGGCAGCTATTCCCACGAATTCCATGTACTGGCCGACTCTGGAGAGGACGCTATTGTATTCTCCACCGCAAGCGATTACGCGGCCAATATAGAAAAAGCCGAGGCCCTGCCCCCCAGTGGCGAAAGACCTGCGCCAACTGCCGAAATGCAGGAAGTTGCCACACCCAATGTGCAGAGTATTGAGGCGTTATCTGAGTTTTTAGATATGGATGCCAAACAAACCGTTAAGACATTGATTGTAAGCACTGAAGATAGCGAAGGTCATCAACAGCTCTGCGGCTTGGTGTTGTGCGGTGATCATGAACTCAACGAAGTGAAAGCGCAGAGAGCGCTGGGCATAGAGTCTGAGTTAACCTTTGCCAGCGAACAGCAAATTATTGATCAATTAAATTGCCCAGTGGGCTCCCTGGGTCCAGTCAATTTAGATATCCCCATGATTGTGGATCACAGTGCCGCTGCCCTCTCCGATTTTAGCTGTGGTGCCAATCGCGATGGCTTCCACCTGCTGGGCGTCAATTGGGAGCGCGATTGCCCAACCCCTCAGGTGGCAGATTTACGCAATGTGGTGGCGGGCGACCCCAGTCCAGACGGCAATGGGACTCTGGAAATTAAACGCGGCATTGAAGTGGGGCATATATTCCAGCTCGGCACCAAATACAGCGAGGCAATGAATGCCACTGTATTGAACGAGAATGGAAAGGAGCAGGTGATAAGCATGGGCTGCTATGGCATCGGCGTCAGTCGTATTGTCGCCGCCGCTATCGAACAAAACCACGATGACAACGGCATTATTTGGCCAACTGCGATCGCCCCTTTCCAAATTGCCCTAGTGCCTATCAATATGCATAAGTCGGAAAGGGTTAAGGAGACCTGTGAAACCCTTTACGGCGAATTAACCGCAGCTGGTTATGATGTGCTGTTTATGGACGAGAAAAAGGCGCGGCTCGGCGGCATGTTGGCCAATATTGAACTGATTGGTATACCTCATCGAATCGTTATTGGTGATCGCGGCCTGGAGGATGGCAGCGTGGAATACCGCAATCGAGCAGAGAGCGATAACCAGTCTATAGAATTAGATAAATTATCTCAGTTTATTAAAGACCGAATAGAAAAATAACCCTCTATAATTAGGGGTGAGGCTATATAACTGCGGAATTTAGGATGAATTTACTGCTAAATTGTGATCTTGGAGAAGCTATTGACGGCAATCAGATAAGTGTCGATAGCCAGATCATGCCCTGTATAGATCAAGCCAATATTTGCTGCGGGTTTCATGCTGGCGGCCCTCTGATTATAAAAAACACACTGGCGCTGGCAAAAAAACATAATGTGGCTGTGGGAGCCCATCCCAGCTACCCAGATAAAGCCAATTTTGGCCGCATATCCATGGCTATGCCCGCCACAGAATTAATTGCCAGCCTTCAGTACCAGATCGCCGCCCTAACTGGCATGGCGCAAAATATTGGCCTGACCCTGAGTTACGTAAAACCCCATGGTGCGCTGTACAACGATATGATGAGCGATGGCCATCTGCGCAGTGCGGTTATGGCATCTATCGCTGAGTCTGGGCCCAATCTGGCCTTTATGCTCCAGGCTACAGCGGATTCAGAGATGCATCGGCAAGAGGCTGAGACATTTGGATTAGAGCTATATTTCGAGGCTTTCGCAGATCGCTGTTATGAGGATTCCGGCGCCCTTGTACCGCGCAGCAAAGCCGGCGCAATTCTCAGTCGAGAAAAGATGCTCGAACAGGTGCGGCAACTCAAGGAGGATCATTCGGTTACCACCATAAATGGTCGGCGATTGCCACTTTGCGCAGATTCGCTGTGCGTGCATGGCGATAATCCACAGGCGGTTGCCGCTATTGGCGAGATTCGGAGTATTTTATCCACATGACTCCAGACTATCCAAGAATAGAGATCGCCGGCGAGAATAGTTCAATCGTCTACTTCTCGGACCGGCCCTGTAGCACTACATCAAGCATTATTAGCCACACGCTGAGCAATTTAAAAACTGCCCTAGCAGACCAGCTAATCGATCTGGCGCCTTCTTATACTTCGCTATTGGTTATTTACAATCCGCTGCTGACTGACCAACAGCAAATTCACAAGGCGATTCGCCATGCCATCGATGACGGGCAACCGGATACAAAGATTCAAACAGGCCGCAGAATCCAACTGCCGGTTTATTACAGCGTTGAATCAGGGCCAGATTTACAATCGCTAGCGCAGAATGCCGGGCTGTCCATCGATAAGGTGATCGCTCTCCACCAGCAGACAGAGTACTTGGTTTACGCCATTGGCTTTGCCCCAGGATTCGCCTATCTGGGTGAAGTAGACCCCAGAATTGCCGCCCCTAGATTGGCCACACCCAGACAAAAAGTGCCCACAGGTGCAGTGGCTATTGCAGATCGGCAGACAGCCGTCTATCCGGCCCAATCCCCCGGCGGCTGGAATCTTATAGGGCTCTGCCCAACCGTTATGTTTGATCCCACCCAGCAACCCACCACGCCAGTCAGGGTGGGAGATAGGGTATGCTTTAGCGCTATCGACCGAGAACAGTTTTTGCAACTCGGCGGATCTGCAACAGCCCTAGTGGATAAAGTTCGATGAGTGGCTTAAAGGTTATCCAATCCGGTGTGCACAGCCTTGTACAGGATGCTGGCAGGTACGGCTTTCACAATATCGGGCTCACTACGGGAGGCCCTTTGGATCACAACTCATTTCGATGGGCCAACCGGCTCTGTGAGAATGGCGATTCAGCAGCCTGCCTTGAGATTTTGGTGGGCGGCTTGGTTTTGGAATCTCAGATTGCCACCCAAATCGCCATAACTGGGGCAGAGATACCCCTCAAAATCAATGATCGAGCTGTCTCGGGCTGGCGCAGCCATAGAGTGCTTGCCGGTGATCGTATAAAACTCGGCTATGCAACCGCGGGTTGTCGCGCCTACTTATCAGTAGCTGGGGGAATCAAAGCCCCATTGGTATTTGGCAGTGCCGCCACCGTGGTAAGAGAGGGGCTGGGCGGCCTTCATCAGAATGGCAAACCTTTGAGTAGGGGTGATATCTTGCCCTGTATACCCTGCACCACTGATAAGAACCTGTCTTTACCACAGCATCAACGACCGACTTTAGACGCTGCTATAACGCAGATTCGAGTGGTATTAGGCTATCAGCATTCCTCCTTTACCCAATCTCAGACACAGTGTTTCTTTAGCTCCGAATACAGCGTGTCTGAAAACAGTGATCGTATGGGATACAGACTCAGCGGAGCAGCGGTAAAACCGTCCCTGAAAGGAATGCTTTCCGAGGGCATCTGTCTGGGTGCCATCCAGTTTCCCGCAGATGGACAGCCGATAATTCTTCTCTGCGACCGACAAACCATCGGGGGATACCCCAAGATTGGCTCGGTATTCTCTTTGGATATTGCCAAGCTGGCACAGCTTATGCCGGGCAGAAAGTTGCGATTCGAGGCCATAAGTATTGAGCAGGCCCACAGTGCATTGAAGTTGCATGAGCAACAATTTCTCTCTACGCCTCTTGATATCGACGCCCAATCACAGGTTTAGCGACCAATTTGCGTATAAAGCAAATTTTAGCTTTGCGTACAGGCAGGCGCACTGATAACATTTTGGATTAATTTAAAGAGTACGCTAATGGGCATTGCATTTCTCAATGGTAGCTTTCTGCCAATTGAACAGGCCAAAATCTCGCCTATGGATAGGGGCTTTTTGTTTGGCGATGGCATCTACGAAGTGGTGCCTTCCTATCAGGGCAAAATGGTCGGCTTTAAACCACATATGGAGCGCATGAAGCATGGGCTCAGTGCCATAGGTATTCCACTGGACTGGTCCCAACAGCAGTGGCCTGATCTGTGCCATAGATTGATAGAGGAAAATGGCTCAGGGAATCTGGGGCTATATCTGCATATTAGCCGCGGAACTGATAGCTCTAGATCTCACGGATTCCCCAAGGCTGTAGATCCTACAGTATTTGCATACGCCTTTGAAATAGCACCGCCACCGATCGCCGATAAAGCAATGGCAAAGCCGTACAGCGTATCCACTGCACGGGATATGCGCTGGGAGCGCCGCCATATTAAGTCTACTGCGCTTCTCGGCAATGTGCTTCACTTTCAGTACGGCCTTGAGAGAGGACATGGGGAAACGCTACTTTACAATGCTGATAACGAACTTACTGAAGCCAGTGCCTGCAATGTGTTCGTGGTTAAAAATGGAACAGTTTTGACGCCTCCTCTAGATCATCAGAAACTGCCCGGCATTACGCGCTTTATGCTATTGGATATGCTGCGCAAAGATGGCCGCATCCCAGTGGAGGAACGCGCAATCACCATGGACGAGGTAGCTGGGGCAGATGAAGTCTGGATCACCAGCTCGTCGAAGGAAATTGTACCGGTCACCGAGGTGGATGGCGTGCCGGTCGGCAATGGTCAGGTAGGTGATATCTGGCTGGCAGCACAAACCCTCTACAGCGCCAATAAGTTCAATTACTAAATCGATGACTAATAATGTCTAGACCTACTTCAGCGATAATCGATTTGCAGGCTCTGCGGGATAACTTCTCGCTGGCACAGTCCCTTGCGCCAGACTCACAGAGCATGCCTATAGTCAAAGCCAATGCCTATGGTCACGGCACAGTGCAGACCGCTAAAGCACTGGCTGAAATGGCACCGGCGTTTGGCGTGGCCTGCATCGAGGAAGCCCTAGAATTGCGCAGTGCCGATATTCGACAACCCATACTGCTACTCGAAGGCGCCCAGAGTGCCGATGAGGTACTGGTAGCGGCACAGGAAAATTTCTGGCTTATGGTAGAAAATCGCCCACAGCTAGAGGCAATGGTTAATACACAGCTGCAAAAACCTGTGAAGGTTTGGATTAAGCTGGATACCGGCATGCACCGCTTGGGCTTCCATCCTGAGGACGCCCAATCTGTTTACCAACAGCTGAGCAGCAGTCAAAATGTTGCAAAACAGATCGTTATCGCCTCCCACTTCGCCTGTGCCGATAATTTAACCAATAAGTTCACAAAGCAGCAGCTAGAGCGCTTTGAATCTGCTATTCAAACCATTGCAAAACCCGATATATTAAAGAGCTTAGCCAA
>Ga0208881_1000482_pt1 | contig 14039 bp, 14 predicted proteins | sample Knorr_S23_td_AAI_FD_185610 | JGI IMG/M metagenome (GOLD analysis project Ga0208881, IMG submission 185610) | Marine microbial communities from Southern Atlantic Ocean transect - Knorr_S23_td_AAIW_ad_876m_LV_B (SPAdes) (version 2) | ecosystem: Environmental > Aquatic > Marine > Oceanic | place... | reverse complement strand
ATATTGGTTTCTTGTTATCGATCTCGGTATGCATTTGGTGATGAAGTTGCTTGTATCAATTCTTCGAAGCAGACGATTAGTCCACATCTTTTTTCGTTCCATTGTGCCCTCTCTTGTATTTCAAAATTGGGTAGTGACTGATAGAAGTGACCGGGCACTTGTGATGAAGCATGAATTATTTCGGCATCTAGAGCTTGAAGCTTTTGTCGTTCGGTCTCATGTACTTGAGGCAGCTAGTTTTGTTAAGGATATTTTGCAGTACGCAGATAATAGCAATCATCAGCTCTCAGAATTAACCATTGAAAGGCTACAAAAAGCACAACTGTTAGATTCACTATCTTCAATTAAAGGGCGCTTCACTCATCACTATCCAATCTGCTTTCGTAGGATCATGCCAGATGACACATTAATCTCTATGGCATCTGGATCATCTGAAGATTGGTACGCAATTAGCTTTATTACTTACCAGGAGCCAAGAGATGAATTCCATGCATTGGCAACTTTTTTAGCAATCAGCATGTTTGAGCTCTTTCAGGCGCGAATACATTGGGGCAAGTGGTTCCCACAAAACAGTGAACAATTAAATCAACTTTATCCAAAGATGGACAGATTTCGTGATGTCTGTTCTAGATACGATCCAAATGGTGTTTTTCGTAATCGCTTTGTTAAGGAAAAATTGGGCCTTTAGAGATATTGTTTAAATGCAAAAGTCATTTATTACCACCCTCCAAAATCAAGCAATTTTTTTGAGAACTATAAATATTTATGGAGCATATTGAACAATAAACAGTTTTGTATAAACTATAATTAAAGTGTCTATTAATTTAGACTTTTATGATTAATCTTTTTAATTATTGGAGAGAACAATGACCTTATCTTTAGTGTTTAGAATTCAAGCTGTAATAATGGTGATTTTTGGTGTTATGATGTTGGCAGTACCAGCGGCAATGATGTCAAGTTTTAATGTTGGTGAAAATGCTATGGCGGCTGAAATGATGAGAGGCATGTCATTAATGGTATTAGCAATTGCTTATGTTAGTTGGCAGATGCCAAATTGGGTTGGCGATAATCTTAAAACTGTGGGTATGTTTTTCGCTATTTGGCATTTGGTCTATTTGGTCTTGAGTGGTTACCAAATGAGTACTGGTGTATTCCCTTCCGATATAGCAAATCTCGTTGGTAATACAGGATTTGATTTAATTTTTGCAATTCTATTCTTCTGGAAATCTCGCGCTGACGCTTAAGTAAGATTACAGATGCAGAAAAAATATAAGGCCCTATATTAGGGCCTTAGGGGTTAAGGTTTTTAATCAACCATAAATTTCTTCACAAATTAATTCGAGTTTTCAATTAATTTTTGTGCAAAATTCTCTATATCTGTTTTCCTTTCATTCGCTATACTCTCACCCAAAGATATGAGATAGTCTAGATATTCCTTCTTAGTATTGTCCATGCTGCTAGAATGACTGTCATCAAATGACGTATCTAGTCGAAGGTAATTTGATGCACTATCATAAACCGCATTGAGTTGATAATCAGAAACAGAAGATATTGCATTAGAGGTCATAAAGCCTCCCTGATAAAGCCACTCTGCAGCACCCCAACTTGCGGTTATTTCACAATCAAGATGAGTACTTTGCCTTCCAGTCCCAAGTGAAAGCATCATAGTGTCTTTTGCATGTAACTCTGGATTGTGATAGCGAAACTCAGCGTAGGCAGAAAGAGATGGATTGTTTGCAAAAACTCCTCCATCTATAAAACATCGATGCTCTTTATGATCAACTGTAGAAATTTGAGAAGGTGGAAAGTAAGTTATTGCAGAGGTAGCACTCCTAAGTAAATCCCTTACGTAATAATTGTGCCGTAAACTTGTTTGTGCTTTTTGCTGGCGAAAAAAATAATTCTTCCCTCTTGATAGTTCGTAGACTGGGATAAGTGTTGGCTTTAATAAATCTTTTAACTGAGTTTTACCAAAGTACTTATTGAAGACAGACTCTAACCCTTCGGGGTCGTATTTAACGTTCACTAATCCAGAGACAGATTTTATTTCCTGTAGCAAAGAAGCATTGAAAATAATATGGCCATTTTCAATGTAAAGGTCGATAATTTCTTTAGTAGTATATTTTGGTTGGTTATGGCTGTCAGGCGTAAGTAAGCCAGCAATGATTATGGCGCCTGTACTAGCACCTGCAAATAAATCAAAATAGTCATGAATTCTTGAATTGGGATTATTACTGAGTCGCTTAAGATGCTTTTCCAGATGGAATAAAACTACAGCAGGAACAACACCTTTAATGCCACCCCCGTCAATAGATAGTATGCGTTTCTTAGTCATTATATTTCTTAGATTGTTTTATAAAACTAATATTACCTAAACTCACCCTTATGTGTCAGCAAAAATTATGCAATACAGTTAGATAATCCTGAAATATTTTTCTAGGACTTTTGTCGAGGTGTTATTAAGTTATTAGACTAATTTGGAATAATTACAGATGGACCAGTAATTTTTCGATTCTCAAGATCAGTATGAGCCTGGACCACTTCATCTAATTTATACTTTTTAAATATTTCTATTTTTATTTCTCCATTTCCAACTTTTTCAAATAATAATTTAGCACCCTCATCTAGTTCTTTTCTTGTTCTGAAATATTGTGCCCCTGAAGGTCTTGTAAGGTATAAGCCTTTTGGTTGAATTAATTTTTGAACATTAATATCAGACAGTGGCCCCGAGGCATTTCCAAATGAAACCATCATGCCTCTAATTTTTAAACATTCTAAAGATCCTTCTAAAGTGTCTTTTCCAACACCATCATATACAACAGGCACGCCAATACCATTTGTTAATTCCAACACTTTTTCTGGAAAGTTTTCTTTTGAATAGTTGATTACATAATCGCATCCATTTTTTTTTGCTAAATCAATTTTTTTATCAGAACCAACTGTGCCAATTACAATACACCCTAAACTTTTTGCCCACTGGCAGAATATTTGACCAAGGGCACCAGCAGCTGCATGAAACAATATAGTTTCACCAGAAGATACAGGGTAAGTTTTGTGGAGTAAGTAAAAAGAAGTTAATCCCTTTATCATTAGAGTAGCAGCAACCTCTAAATCAATATTTTCAGGCACTTTAACAAGATCCTTTGTAGGAAAAATTCTATGAGATGAATAAGCACCAAGTGGCTGGCCAGAATAAGATATTCTATCTCCAACTTTAAAGTCCTTAACATTACTTCCAAGGTCTTTAATAATTCCTGACCCCTCCGCGCCAATTCCTGAAGGAAGTTGAACAGGGTAAAGACCAGAACGGTGATAAACATCAATAAAGTTTAATCCGATTGCTACATGCTCAATCAAGACTTCATCTTGACTAGGCTTTCCTATATTAGACTCTTTAAGCTCTAAAACTTCGGGGCCACCATTTTTTGAAATTATTATAGTTTTCATTTTCATGCTAAGATTATATTTCAATTTAGAATGCCATTCTGTGTATATTTATACTTGATTAAAATTGATATGAAATCTTAGTATGACTAAGCTTGGACTATGGAATACTTAATAACGAAGATAGATAAATAATCGGGAGTAAGATTAATGGATTTAAAAATTATATATTTGGATTTGCCTTTTTGGCGTGCCGAAGTAGCAAGAATAACTTTGTTTATTGCAGATATAAAGTTTGATGATTTTAGGATTAATAGTGAGGAGTTTAGCTACCTTCAAGAGAATGGGAAATTGAAGGATGGTACATTAATCCCTTTCCGGCAATTACCTGTGCTAGTTATAAATGGCCAAAGCATAGCTCAGACGGGCGGCATTGCTAGAATATGTGGTAAGCTAAGTGGTATGTATCCTGAAGATATGATTGAGGCTGGTGAAGTAGATCAAATCATTGATACTGTAACCGACATAAATGAGCTTTTAAATCCTTCAATGCGAGAAAATGATCAAGCTAAAAAGAAAGAAATGCGGGCTGAGTTAACTAATCACGATTTACCAAAATATTTTGGTTATTTAGAGGACATTTTGAGTGCTAATAATTCACATTGGTTCGTTGGGGATAAGATGTCTATTGCTGACATTGCTGTTTGGGGTCTTTTAGGTTGGTTTGCTTCAGGGGTTCTCGATGATATTCCTCCAGAAATTCTTAATCCTTTCGAGAGACTAAAAAAACTATACCAGGAGGTAAGTAAAACACCTCGTGTTAGAGAATGGAAAATAAAAACTTATGCTCATGGAAAAACTTCATCTGATGAGTATACCTTTGACGTACCTGACAGTATATAAAGAGGTTGCACCATAATCTGAAAGCTAACTAGATGCTTAGAAAAAATAAAGCCCTAATGAATAGGGCTTTATTTTTATTATTATTGCCTAGTTTTTAGTTGTTATCCCATACTGCAAAAGATTTGCCTTGATTATTAAACTCATAGCCAATGAAAGGCTCGTCACTTATTACCTCACCATCATGACCAGGAGAAATAGAGTAGGCGTCTCCTGCATTGACAATCATCTCTGTACCATCATCATGTGTAACACGCATACTCCCTTGTACACAAGCACCTAAATGACCTGCTTGGCAGCTTTCACCACCAACATGAGGTTTGATGCATTCTGACCACATCCATCCAGGTTGCACTGTTACTCTGACTGCTTTTACTGTTCCAAATTCAAGAACTTCTGCGCGAGTTTTATCGGGTGATATCAAATCATCGGGATTGTCAAAAGATTTTTTTGTTAAGCTTGCCATTAAGTTTCTCCTTTTTTTAAAATAAAATCTAGCTAAGTGTTGTTTTGATTATATAACTCATTGTAAATTTTGTACAATTGTTTCTACTTACTTGAGATGATTTTCTTAATCCATTTATAGGGAAGTATTACTATCCAATATACCCAAACAGGAGTACTAACTAAATAAAATATATGCCAATAAACATTATAAAGGTCAAACCAACTTACAATTATTTCACCATTTAGTTTGGAATAAGTGGTGGCAATAAAGAATGAAAAAAATATCCAAAAGAGACTTAAATAAAAACGAATTTTAGTTTTTAAAGAAAAATTAATCATGCTAAATAAAAACCCTATAACTATTTCTGTATAACTATAATTTAATTTGTAAATTTATAGGGACTTTTAATGATAAAAACATTGCAGCTTAGTGAAAAGGAAGCATGGAACTTGGCATTTAATGCTTTATTAAACCATGAAACATTAAAGGATAATGCTAAAGAGGTATCTGATGCATTAATTAGTGCAGAATTTGATGGTCAATCTGGTCATGGTCTTTCAAGAATCCCTTCTTATGTAGAGCAGTTATCTTCGGGCAAGGTTAATGGTAGTGTAAGTCCGAAAATTATTAGTAGAAAGGGCAGCGTTATTAGAATTGATGCAGGTCATGGGTTTGCTTTTCCTGCAATCTCTTTAGCTCTTAATGAGATAACTAAAACTTGTAAGAGTTTCGGTATTGCAGCTGTTAGCATTTCTCGCTCTCATCATTTCGGACAGGCTGGGCGACATGTTGAGCGTTTAGCGGAGAATGGGCTTATCGGCTTAATGTTTGGAAATACACCTAAAGCGATTCCGCCTTGGGGCGGAACACAGGCTTTATTTGGAACAAACCCAATTGCATTTTCTGCGCCAAGAGTTGACGACGCACCAATGGTGATTGATATGAGTCTTAGTAAAGTGGCGCGAGGTAAAGTGATGCTTGCAAACCAGCAAAACGAAAAAATACCTGAAGACTGGGCTATAGATAATGAAGGTAAGCCAACGACTGATCCAAAAAAGGCTCTCGCAGGTGCAATGCTTCCTATTGGTGATGCTAAGGGGAGCGCTCTTGCATTAATGGTAGAGATACTTGCGGCAGGACTTACCGGTTCTAAATTTGGCTTTGAGGCGAGTTCATTCCTTGATGCCGAAGGTGGTTCACCAGGTGTTGGACAGTTAATTATTGCAATTGATCCTAGCTTTTTTTCAGGAGATGGTTTTTCTGAACGAATTGAAACTATTATTAGTTCAATTCTTGAGCAGCCATCAACAAGACTACCAGGCAACAAGCGCCTTGAGAAAAGAAAGCTACGTGAAAAATCACAGAAAATAACTATTTCAAGAGAGCTTTATGAAAAAATTATGTCTCTAACTAAATCTTAATAAACTATATGAGACACTATTTATGAAAAACACACTTTTAGTCATATTATTCTCTTTTGGATTTATTAGCTCATCTTATGCAAACAAAGATGTTGCCAATAGCGCTATTAGATGTTCAGCGCTTATTTATATAGAGATTTCCAGGCCAGAAATGTCAGGCCTCACTGCAGGAGAGGCGCTTATGAATAGACTTTACGCCTATCACATGATCGATGGAACTGACATTGAGATGACTAATGGACAAATCACTGCGGCACAAACTGAAGTGATAACTAAGCTATCTCAAGAATATATAAAAGGAACTAATCTTGCTAAAGAATACCGAGACTGTATTTACTGGATGACTGACATTGCTAAATTTATTGATATCAGCGAGTATGTCTCACCAGAGAATCAAACTGAAGAAGCTGAAGAGATGGCATTATTTTTATCCGCTCCCACAGAAACCTCTGTTACAATCTTTAAAAACCCTATTGAGACATGGGAACAGCAAGTTGATTTAGGCTTTGCTGCTTGGGCATCACAGGAGTTAGAGGTGCCTTATAAGAAAGCTATCCTTAGTAAAATTAGTGAAAAAATAGAGTAAATAAGAGAAGTTTAAATTTAACTATCAGAATCTTTTAGGAGGCAAGCTGGTTTCGATGTGTAAAGAAGACCATAAAGGTGTTATTGTTTTTATATTTAAATTTAGCTCTTATAATTTTGAAGGTGTATGTCAAGTGCTTGAGTAGATATTAATGTTTCGAGTAATGCAAATAATAACGAAGCAGATAGCATAATAAGTCCAAAGCCAAAAATATAGTTGGCAAGATAATCATATTTTATGTAAAGACAGATAATGGTAATCAGGTTAAAAATAAAACTGAGTATGCCAAAGACTTGCATCCCTTTAATATAATTAACACGTTTTTTTAATATATTCAGCTGCTCTTCTGTGTGCTTGGTCTTAGACTCATGACTGCCTTCAGTTGTCATTGCCCTAATAAGAACACTTAGTGAGTGAAGTCGATGTGTGTAGCCTACAAAAAGTAAAGATATTGCTGGAAAAAGAATAGCAGGGGTTGTTATGTCCATATTTTTTTTAATTTAATTATGATTAATTAGTTTTACAAGAAAACAATTTAAAATTTTGCTTTTTTTATAACGCTTAAGAGGTGGTCTATATCCGTTTCATTATTATAGATGTGTGGGGATAACCGCATGCCTTGATTTCTTAAATCGATACTTATATAAGATATGTATTTTAGCTAGAAATTCGTTCTTGGATTAATCCACAACTCTGGTTAGCGGGGATAGAGGCTTTTATTTTTTTTGGAAGATCTAGATTTAAACTGTTTACGTTTTTAATAAAAGTTTTTTGGTCAAATGTTTCTTTAATCATCGAGTTAAATTTCTTTTCTTCACCAATTGTGCTTACTGAGAAGCCATTGTAATCATGAGCAGGATAAACTTCAGTAGAATCTGGCAATTTAAATAGCTTATGAATAGATTTATAAAGAGATTCGGCAGAGCCACCCTGAAAATCACACCGACCAGTACTTCTAATAAATAAGGAATCACCAGTAAATAATTTATTATCTATCAGGTATGACATGCAGCCTAAGGTATGTCCAGGTGTTTCAATTGCTTTAATTTCATAATTACCAATAGGTAAAACATGACCCTCATTAACCATAATGTCAGAGCAGGCCTCTGCATCAATATTTTCCATGCCCATCACAATTTTAGCTTTCGGGTAGTGTTTTTTAAGAGGACAAGCGCTGGTTATATGGTCAGCATGGATGTGGGTTTCAATGATAAATTTTAAGTCAAGGTTTAGTTCTTTAAGTAAGGAAGTGTCACGCTCAATCATAATGTCTACAGCATCTATAATTACTGCTTCTCTTGTTTCACTTTCAGCCAAAATGTAGGTGTAAGTGCAACTTTCATTTTCAAATAGTTGTTTGAAAATTAAACTCATCTTAATACATCCTTTATGTAAATCTAGACTAACTTATTTAGATAATGTTAACACTTAACACATATATTTAAGGTACATTTTTTCTGTATGAATATAGTAATCATACAACTTAAGATTTGATGCGGCAAGATTATCTAAAACGACCACTGCATTTCTATGATTTTGAAGAACGCTGCCAGGACAGAATGAAGAGACTGGCCCTTCAACTAGATCAGCAACTGCCTTACTTTTATGTTTACCAAGGCCAATGAGAATAATATTTTGAGCTTCCATTATTGTTCCAATTCCCATAGTAATTGCAATAGATGGTTGCACTTCATTATTCTCAAAAAAGCGTGAATTGTTTGTGATTGTGTTTTGAGTAAGCGTCTTTACTCGTGTCCTTGAGCTAAGGCTTGATGTTGGTTCATTAAAGCCAATATGCCCATTGGTCCCTATACCTAATAATTGAAGATCTATTCCGCCATTCTGTCTTATTTTAGATTCATAATTTTCACAGCTCAACTCATAATCCTTGTTAAAGCATTCAGGAATATAGGTTTTTTTATGATCGATATCAATGTGATTAAAGAGTTTCCGATTCATGTAATGACGATAGCTTTGAATATGGTCTGGCTTCAAGCCTATGTACTCATCTAAATTAAAAGTTGTAATATTTTTAAAGCTCATCTCCCCAGATTGATACTTTTTAATTAAAGCCCCATAAGTTAAAAGAACAGAGCTGCCAGTTGCCAGACCAAGTACTGCGTTTTCTTTTTCAATAATTAACTTCTCAATGAAGTCAGCTGCAAAATCACTTGCTTCTTGCTCGGTTGGAAGTATAACTACTCGCATAGAGCTTCTTGTCTTAACTGCTTACCAGCGACCCACACATTTTGCACCTGAAAATCTAAGTCAAAGTGAGTAAGATCAGCTCGGTAACCTGATTTTAATGAACCAAGATAATTAGCAACACCTAAGTATTCTGCCGGATATCGAGATGCCATTGCAAGAGCTTCATTTAATGGGATTTTGCAACTTTGATAGGCATTTTTTATAGCATCTATTTGTGTAATGGAAGAGCCAGCTAATTTCCCTTCTGAGTTAATAATGCGCCCATTGGATTCACTAACTACCTCATCATAAAGCTCAAAAGAAGGCTCTCCATGATGAATTGTCGCCATTGAGTCTGAAACAAAAAATAGCTTACCTTGAGGTTTTTGCTTATACGCCATCTGAATTAAAGATGGATGAACATGATGTAAATCAACGATAACGCTCGCAGTAGCATTATCAAAAGTTAATGCAGAGCCTACAACTCCAGGTTCGCGTGCAGAGATTTGTCCCATCGCATTAAAAAGATGAGTGAAGCCGTCTAGACCATATTTAATTGCCTCTTCAAGTTGATCATAACTTGCATCAGTATGCCCAGCAAGAATCTTAAAGCCAAGAGATTTTAGGTGTTTCAATTGTTTAGTAGAAATGCATTCTGGTGCTAAAGTGAGCATGACTGGAAAGTCTTTTAAGCTTTCAAATAAGTTTAAATAGTCAGAGTTAATCGTATTGATGTATTGCTTTTGATGAACACCACGATACTTAACATTAAAGAAAGGACCTTCTATATGAACCCCTAAGAGGGATTTATTGTTTTCAATCTCTTCAGAGATTGTTGTGGTGCATCTCTTAAGAACATTTAACGAATCACTAATAACAGTTGGCATAATGCTAGTCGTGCCAAAATGTTGATGTGCTTCTATTATGGTATTTAAGCTCTCTTTATCTGGAGAGTTGTTAAAGAGCTTACCACCTCCACCATTAACTTGAAGGTCAATGAACCCAGGAGAGAGAATACCGCCATTTAATTTTTGTATTTCAAAGTTTTTAGGAATGTCATGCTCATTAATAATATCGATAATATTTTCACCATCAATTAATAGTGCTCTATTGTCAAAGAACTCTTTGCCAGAGAACAGCTGAGATCCTATTAGTGCTTGCTTCATCCGAGTTCCACCACATAGTCATAGCGATCGCCACGATAATAAGATTGGGTGTATTCAACTACTCTGCCATTAGAATCCTTTCCTCTCCTTTCAACAAATAAAATGGCGCTTCCTAGTTTTACTTCAAGCTTTTCAGCTAAATTATCGTCAGCAATGATTGCATGAATATTCTGTTTCGCAGTAACTGGATTCATTTTTTTTGATTCAAGAAGCTCGTAAAGCGATTCATCAATAGCAGAGGTAATAGATATGATTGATGCTGGAATAACAGCAATTTCATAAAGAAGAGGCTCATTTACTAAATACCTTACTCTATTTAAGCGATGAACAAAATCATCTTCATTTAGATTTAAAATAAGAGCTTCTTTTGGAGTTACTTTTCCCTCTTCACGTAGGATGATTCTTGAATAAGATTCGAGACCTCGCTTTTTCATATCAGCTGAAAAGCTATTTAGTGATGAAAGATTTTTATGTAGAACAAGATCAACACTTTCGGAAACAACTGTACCAGCTCCTTGACGTTTTTTTAACATTCCAATATCAACGAGTTGGTCAATTGCTTTACGCACAGTAATTCTAGATAAATTAAGTTTAGAGGCTAATTCTCTCTCAGGCATTAATGCATCACCAGGTACCAAAAGACCTTGTTGAATTGCACTATTAAGTGAGCGAGATAATTGCTTATAAAGGGACTCCGAACTATCATCAGAAGGCATTAAAAAATTAATAAGATTGTTGATATCGGTCATTAAATCAGTAAGAAATAAAAAAAATAAAAAAATAAAAAACAAGCCTTAAAAAAAATATTAAGGCTTTAGACTATAATATTGGTACTAAATTGGTACTATTATATTCTAATACAATTTCAAAAGTCAATGGTAAAAAATAAAATAAATATTTATTATCTATACCATTTTATTTGTATATTTTTTGATTTAAAGCTGTATTAAATATATTATTAAAGGCTTAATTGATAATTTTTATTAAATCTTATTTGCTTTTTAATTAAGACCTGTTATATAATACCATTTCATTACCAATTATTTATGTAAACTGGTCAACGTACTTAGCCGTATGAAGGCCTTTTGTTTTATAAAGATTAGGTAAAAAGGAGAAAACAATGAGCTCGACAGAATTTGTTATGACAACTGCAATTAATTCTGATGGCTTTTTTTGCTCGAAATTGATAAATAATAGTGCACATAAAATTGATAACTTTTTATTTTGTTTTAGTGTGCTTTCTCCAATCAAATCTGTTGAGAACTGCATTGTTTCTAAAAGTGTAGGTGGTTATTCTGAGCTCTCACATCCTTCACAATTCACATTGAACCCTGGTGAGGAGTGGAATTTTAAATACGGCTATGAATATTCTAGACATAAGCCAATGAATCATACATGGGGACCTCAAGGGGGCTTTTTAAAAGTCCAAAATGGAAATACAATTTATTTAGATATGACGGATATAGATTTTGAAAGAATCTCCTCCGTGGCATCAATCCTCCAAGTTTCGGGAGATAATTTACCCTCTGAGTCATTAAGATTGGTGCCACACCCTCATCTCTGGAGTCCTAGTGCTGGTGTTTGTAATTTAAGCAAGCCAATTAATGTTTTTTTAGAAGATTCTGAGATGATGACCAAAGCTTATAAGTCAGCTTTAGATCTTGGGAGCAGAATTAATATAGATTTATTGCCTGCAAAACCTAACAATCAATCTGAAAATGTTTCAACATCTTTAAGACTTAAATTTCAAAAACTCCCTGATACCTCTTCATATCATCTAACAATTACTAGTGATGTTGTAGAGCTTACTTCTGGGGATGAGTGTGGTTTCTTTTATGGACTGGTTACTCTTATTCAATTAGATCAGATGTATCATAAATTAATACCTTGTGGCTCTATTGTCGATAAGCCACGCTTTAGTTGGAGAGGACAACACCTAGATACTGTGAGACACTTCTATTCTGTTAATAGCTTGTTGAAATTGCTCGATTTAATGAGCTTATTTAAACTCAATAAGTTTCATTGGCACGGTACTGATGATGAAGCATTTCGTTTTAAGCTTGATAGTAATCCTGAACTTGCCACTGCTACTGCCAAAAGAGGGAACAATCTTTTAGTCCCCCCTATTTTTGGTTCTGGCCCTAGCCCAACTGGTGGTTGCTATGACTCTAGTGATATTAAGCGAGTTATTGAGCGAGCGTCATCTAATTATATTGATGTAATGCCCGAGTTTGATTTACCGGGGCATAATATGTCATTAATTCAGTTTTTCCCTACTACACGTGATCCAAGAGACAAAAGCAATGAAGTTTCAGTTCAGGGCTATTATGAAAATACTCTAAACCCAGCAATGCCTGATACATTTTCACTTATTGAGTCTTTAATTGATGACTTATGTGAAATATTTCCTGGTGAGTATATTCATTTAGGTGGTGATGAGATGCCACCAGAAAGCTGGAAAAAATCTCCTGCAGTTAAAGCTTTAAAACAAAAACATAACCTCAAAAATAATAAAGATGTAGCATCATGGTTTATTAATAAACTCTCTGCTAGGGTTGAGTTCAATAATAAAAAAACGGCTGCTTGGCAGGAAGCAGAGGAAGGCTCTTATCAAGAAAATAAATCTGAGAAACTTTTATTTACTTGGCAGAATCTAGAATCAGGATACGATCTAGCACGCAAAGGCTATAAAGTCGTGTTGTGTCCAGCAGAGCATATTTATTTCGATATGGCACAAAGTAAAAACTATAGTGATCGTGGTGCTAATTGGGCAGCAATTGTCTCATTAGAGGATGCAGTTGATTGGCAAATTATTCCATCAGATGAGCCAGAATTGGAAGCAAATATTGAAGGGATACAAGGACATCTTTGGAGTGAAACCATTACACGTGATAGTCATATGGAGGCGATGTTGTGCCCTAGAATTATTGGACTATCTGAAAGCGCCTGGTCAACTGAGAACAATAAAAGGAAAGGTAATGAATTGAGCACTTTAGCTCATAACAGTTTTAGAAGTTTATTCAATCAAATAGGGTGGGACTATTATCGCAGTGAAAATTTTGATATCATGTCTGATTCGAATACTATAAATAAGGAGGGTTTGGCTAGTGAATCAGTTCATACAAATGTTTAAACCCAAAACTAAAGCACAAACAACTACACTTTTTGCTTGGGCATTAATTGCTCCCGCTGCTTTGTGTATGTTTTTGGTTGTTGTTTGGCCTCTATATGAAACCTTTCGCTTGTCTTTTACTAATTCAAACCTCGGAACTCTGATGGGAGGAGCTGATTTTGTAGGCTGGGAAAACTATGAAAAAGCAATTGGTGGCAGAAAATTTCCTTCAATTGTTACGCGGACTTTTTATTGGATGTTCCTCTCTGTTGGTTTGAAAGTAATTTTAGGTTTGATTGGGGCAACATTATTAGCGAGTAATATAAGAGCAAGAGGGATTTTTCGTGCATTAGTCATGCCTCCATGGATAGTGCCAATAGCTATAGGCTGTTTTGGATGGTTATGGCTTTATAATGGTCATTTCGGTCTCCTCTCAAGCTTTGCAGAGATGGTTGGCATAACAAATGGTCCTTTCAGTTTTTTGGCTTATAAACAGAGCGCATTTTATTCAGCAGTTGTGACTGATGTGTGGATTGGGACACCGATGGTTACCTTGTTCTTTTTAGCAGCTATTCAAGGTGTACCAAAAGATTTATATGAGGCTGCCTATGTTGATGGTGCATCACGATGGTACCGATTTCGTAGAATTACAATGCCACAGATTATGCCTACAGTTATATCAATGGCTCTATTGTCAGCAATTTGGACATTTAATTCATTTGAAATTATTTGGATCCTAACAGAGGGCGGACCTCGTGGAGCAACAACTACATTGATTATTGACACCTTTAAAACAGCGATCTTTAGCTATAAGTTCGGCGCAGGAGCAACTAGA
>Ga0208881_1000466_pt1 | contig 14216 bp, 13 predicted proteins | sample Knorr_S23_td_AAI_FD_185610 | JGI IMG/M metagenome (GOLD analysis project Ga0208881, IMG submission 185610) | Marine microbial communities from Southern Atlantic Ocean transect - Knorr_S23_td_AAIW_ad_876m_LV_B (SPAdes) (version 2) | ecosystem: Environmental > Aquatic > Marine > Oceanic | place... | reverse complement strand
CTCGGCGGCAAAAGCGTCGGCCTCGTCGCCGTCGACGAAGTAGCCGTCACGCAGGCCCCAATCGGCGATCGCTCCGGCCACCCGGTCGGCAACCTGGCGCAACGAGCCCTCGCGCTCCGGGCTGCCTAGCGGCCCCCGGAAGTACTTCTGGGCGAGGATGTTGGTGGCATTCAACGACCAGGAAGACGGCACCTCGACGTTGTCCTGTTCGAAGGCCACGCTGCCGTCGCGGTGGTCAACCAGGCGAGATGTCCGGTGTTCCCACGCCACCTGGTCGTAGGGGTCGGTATCCGGGGTAGTGAAGCGGCGGCGGATCCCCAGGATCCCCCGCTCCGATGCAAGCGACATGTGCCCTTCCGCCCTCCTGCGGTCCGTGTCGATTCTGGGTCTACCCGTACCGATGGTACGGCCCCTCGGCGACACCCTTCCGGCGCCCCGACGACCTCCGAGGTCGTGGCCGACAGCGGCTGGCCCAGGTCGAGGAGACCCGGGCTCCACCCGTCGCGACGGATGGTGCGGACCCCCCAGCGTCACCCCAACGGGTCGGGGTGATGGTTCGTGCCGAGCCGACCGCCACCGGCCACGAGGGGGAACCTACGGACACCAGCCTGTGGACCGATAGGGGTATTGGTTGTGGAATTCCCGGTGGACGACCACGGGGTTGTCCACAGCCTGGACCGGATACCGTCGCGCCGTGCGAATCCTCCACCCCAGCGACGGGCCCGAGGTCGACCCAGTCGAGGCCTATCTCGACGACGACCGCCCGGCTCCCCCGGGTCGTCCGTGGGTGGTCGTCAACATGGTGGCCTCCATAGACGGTGCGACGACGGTGGCAGGTCGGTCGGTCGGCCTGGGCGGAACCGGCGACCGCCAGGTTTTTCGGGCGCTCCGTGGACTGTCTGACATGGTCCTGGTCGGTGCAGGAACCGTACGAACTGAGGGCTACCGACCGCCCCAAGACCCCGTCGAACCGATGGCCTCCCGACGCGCCGCCGAGAGACGGGCCCCAAGGCCCCGCCTGGTGGTGGTGTCCGGCTCTCTGGACCTCGACCCCACCCTCCCCCTGTTCACCGAGAACGACCTCGGTGATCCGGCACCTCTGGTAGCCACCGTCTCGAGTTCTCCCGCCGACCGCCGGGCCGCCCTGGAGCCGCTGGCCGAGCTTGTGGTGTGCGGCGAGACGCTGGTGGACCTGACCGGACTCCTGGCCACCCTCAACGACATCGGCGCACGGACGGTGCTGTGCGAGGGTGGGCCACACCTCAACCACCAACTGTTCGCTGCAGGCCTGGTAGACGAGTTATGCGTGTCGATCTCGCCAACGCTGGTCGGTGGCGTAGGCCTCGGGGGCCGGAGCCTGCTGGACGGTCCCAGCCTGGCCGTGCCGATCCGCCTCCGCCTGCACCGGGTGCTGTCTGAGGACGGGTTCCTCTTCTGCCGGTACCTGGTCTCCTAGGCACGGGATCGAAACCGGCGGCGACGCTGGTTCAACTGGAGGGCAGGACGACCCGCTGCCCCGGCTGAAGCATCGCCCCGCCGGTGGACGCGGCCAGGCGGTCCACCGTGTGGCGGATGTCGCGGTCGTCCGGGGTGATCCGCTCGGCGATGGACCACAGCGTGTCACCCGGCTGAACCACATAAACCACGGGCTCACCTGCCGCCTCAACAACGGCCGATCCTGGCGTGCCGGTGACCCGGGCCACCAGCTCGCCGCCTAGGAGGGAGAGAGCGGAGGCCAGGAGGCCGAGGGTCACGGCAACCAGCAGGCGACGGCGGCGGTAGACGGCCGGGCTGGTGGCCGTCGATCGGACCGGAATCGCCTCGCGCCGGACAGCAACCGCAGCCGGCTCGGCCGACAGGACGTCGGCTACTAGACGCCGTAGGGCCGACGGGGCCGGAGAGGGCCGGTACGGCAAAGCGGGTCCGGCACCGTTAGAGAAGTCAAGCGGGAGCTGGAGGGCTCGGGTGTCGAGGGTCATCGTGTCCATGCGATCCATCCTGACGATCGGGTGTGACAGGCCGGCCCCGAGGCCGGCATAGGGTCCTTGACATGGAACGCCTGTTCGGGGAACATGTATTCGGCGTACAGGTGTTCGATCACGATGATCAGTGTATCGAACATATGTTCGTTGTCAAATCGACCGGCACCCGTCGGTCGATCAGCGGAAAGAACGCACCATGACCGAGACAGGGCTCAGCAAGCGACAGCAGCAGATCCTTGAGTTCATCGACGCCGAGACCCGCCAGCGCGGCTATCCACCGTCGGTCCGGGAGATCGGCGCGGCGGTCGGCCTTACCTCCCCGTCGACCGTTCACTCCCACCTGACCACCCTCCAGGACCGCGGCTTCCTCCACCGCGACCCCAGCAAGCCCCGGGCCATCGAGGTGCGGTTCGATCCGATCAGCGGTGCGCCGGTGGAGCGCGGTCCGGTCTGCCACGTTCCTCTGGTCGGCGACGTGGCGGCCGGAGCCGACGTCCTGGCCCACGAGAACATCGAGGAGTCCCTCCCCCTCCCCGCCGAGTTCACCGGCGATGGGGAGCTGTTTATGCTCCGGGTCCGGGGCGACTCGATGATCGGGGCGGGCATCCTGGACGGCGACCACGTGGTCGTGCGCTCCCAACCCACCGCCGACCAGGGCGACCTGGTGGTGGCCGGCATCCCGGGCGGCGAAGGCACCGTGAAGCACTTCCGAACCGAGGGCAAGACCGTGGTCCTGGTCCCGGCCAACCCGGCCTTCTCCGAACAACGCTACCCAGCCGACGAGGTCACGGTCTTCGGAAAGGTCGTGACCGTCCTACGTCGGATCTGAGCCCACCGTCGGGGGGTCTGGCACCCGGACAGCTCAGATCCCGTTCTCCATCAGGTCTCTCAGGGCGGCGTAGCAGGACTCCAACGACGACCGCTCCACCCGCTCGTCCGCTGTGTGAGCCAGCGTCGACTCCCCCGGGCCGAAGTTGACCGCCGGCACCCCCCGCTCGGAAAAGAACGCCACGTCGGTCCAACCCAGCTTGGCCCCCACCTTCAGGCCGTTCCGTTCCACGACGGCCCGCAGGAGGGGATGGGACAGTCCCGGAGCGGCGGCCAGTGAGTGGTCCACCAGATCCACCTCGTCGCCCTCTTCCAGGTGCGGGGCCAAGAACCCCCGCACGTGAGCCTCGGCCTCCTCGCCAGTCCGGTCCGGCGCGTAACGGTGGTTGACCCGCACCATGGCCCGGTCAGGCACTACGTTCCCGGCCACCCCGCCCTCGACGTGCACGGCCTGGAGGGCCTCCCGGTACTGGCAGCCGTCCACTACGGGCTCCCGGTGCTCATAACCGTCCAGGGCGTCCAGCAGCCCTCCCAGGCGGTGGACGGCGTTGCGTCCCATCCACGGCCGGGCCGTATGGGCCCGGGTGCCGGCCAGGGTCACCTCAAAGCGCATCGTCCCCTGGCAGCCCGCTTCGACGGCTCCACCGGTCGGCTCTCCGAGGATGGCCACATCACCGTCCAGTAGGTCCGGGGCCTCGGCGAACAACTCCCGGAGGCCGTTGTGGGCGATGGCCACCTCCTCGCGGGCGTATAACACCCACGTCACGTCGACCACCGGTTCCGACACAGTCCGGGCCAACTCCAGCATCACGGCCAGGCCGCCCTTCATATCGGCGGCCCCCAGACCCCAGAGGGTGTCACCGTCCATGCGGGACCCCGTGGTGTCGCCGGGAACGGTGTCGGTATGACCAGCCAGGATCAGGCGATGGTCACGACCCAGGTCGGTCCGGGCCACCAGGTTGTCGCCGATCCGGTCAACGTCCAGCCCCGGTACGGCCCTTAGCTCGGCCTCCAGGCGAGCCACAAGGTCAGCCTCGTCGAAACTGACCGACGGGATGTCGACCAGCTCGGCGGTCAGGGCCAGCAGATCGGTCACGGCAGGGAGACCGATGTCAAGTGGTGACGCCGTGACGACGCAGCACGTCGTTGAGGGTCGACTTGTCGTGGCGCTCGCCGGGGTCCAGGCGCTTGAGCACGAGGACGCACGGCAGCCCGTACTCTCCACCTTCGAAGACCCTCGGCCGGGTGGCCTGCACGGCCACACACCAGTCGGGTACAACACCTCGGGAGATCTCCTCGCCAGTCCCGGCGTCGATCACCGGGATGGAGCCGGTGAGGACCGCCCCGGCCCCCAGTACCGCGCCGTCGCCCACCCGGGCCCCCTCGGCCACGATGCATCGGCTGCCGATCAGGCAGTCGTCGCCGATCACCACCGGCACGGCATTGGGCGGCTCCAGCACGCCGCCGATACCCACCCCACCCGAGAGGTGAACGTTTCGCCCGATCTGGGCGCAGGACCCGACGGTGGCCCATGTGTCGACCATGGTGTTATCGCCCACATAGGCGCCAATGTTCGTGTAACTGGGCATCATCACGACTCCGGGACCCTGGTAGCTGCCCCACCTGGCCTGCGCCCCGGGCACCACCCGTACCCGGCGCTCCGCCCAGCCCGTCTTGAGGGGAATCTTGTCGGTGAACTCAAAGGGGCCCATCTCGATGGTGGTCATCTGGGACTGGCGGAACAGCAGGAGGATGGCCAGCTTCAACCACTCGTGGACCACCACCCCACCGGAACCGTCGGGCTCTGCCACCCGGGCCTGCCCGGTGTCCAGCAGGTCGATGGCGGCGTGGATGGCCGCGTTGGCCCCAGCGTCGTCGACCGACAGGTCGGCGCGCCCGGCCCACATCTCTTCGATCTGTGCCTGGAGGTCGGACATGGAGTTGAGGCTACTGCCAGGCCCCGTGCCAATCGGGACCGGTTCCGGTGCACACGGGGCGGTTAGCCGGCGAGGGAGTCGGCCCGACGACGCACCACCTCCAGGTCGTCGTCAGTGACCACGGCGGCCACCCGCACCCGACCGGCACCGTCCGGGCCGAAGACGGTGCCCGGGCTAACCAGCACCCCGAGCTCTGAGGCCAACTGCCGGACAAGGGTCATGTGGTCGCCTCCGGGCGCCTCCGCCCAGAGGTAGAAGCCGCCCTCCGGCATCCCGGCCTCGACCCCCACGGCCCCGAGGACCTCGACGAGTACCTCCAGGCGCCGCCGGTAGCGGCCGGCCTGGACCTCCACGTGAACCTGGTCCCGCAGCGCGGCCGCCCCCGCCGCCTGGGCCGGACCCGGAATCAGGAAACCCTGATGGCGGCGGGTCTCGCGCAGGTACCAGGCCAGGTCCGGGTCGCCGGCATAGAAGCCGACCCGTAAGCCGGCCAGGTTCGACCGCTTGGACAGCGAGTGCACAGCCAACACCCCTTCGACACCGTGTTGCAGAATCGACCGGGGAGGTCCGTTCCAGGTGAACTCCACATAGCACTCATCGGACAGCACCGGAACGCCCCGCTCTCTCCCCCACCGGGCGGCCTCCCCTAGGTCGTCCAGCCCACCCGCCGGGTTACCTGGGGTGTTGACCCACAGGCACAGGGCCCGGGCCGCGTCAGCCTCATCAACGGCCGAGAGGTCAATCCGCCACTCGGCGTCCAGCGGCACCGGCACGGCCCGACAGCCGGCAAGGACTGCTCCCATGGCGTAGGTGGGATAGGCCACGGCCGGATGAAGGACCGTGTCCCGCTCAGGGTTGCGGAGTCTCAGGAGGTGAGGTAGTCCGCTGACCAGTTCCTTGGTACCTACACAGGCTCCGACCTGTTCAGCCTCGAGGACCACGTCGATCCTTCGGCTACACCAACCGACTACGGCGTCCAGGAGCTCTGGTGTCCCGACCGAGGGCGGGTACGGTCGAGCCGGGTCCGGTTCAGCTAAGGCAGAGGCCACCACCGCAGGGACCGGGTCGCACGGTACGCCGCGGGACAGGTCGATCGCCCCGCCGGGCAGAGCAGCCGCCATCTCCCGCACCTCGGATGGCACATCAAACGGGTAAGGCGGTGGGACGAACCCGCCCGGATTCACAGCACCCGTCACCGGCCGGCCTCCCCGTCGTTCCCAATGTCAGTCCGGTACCCGGCCAGGCGGCCGGCTGAGCCATCGTCGACCCGGACCCGGATGGTCCAACCTTCGGCCTCCTCCTCGACGTCAAGCACCTCGCCTTCCCGGTGAGCCATGGCCAGAACGTCGCCCCGGTCGTAGGGCACCGAAAGTTCAACCACGACGGTGTGGCGTCGGAGCCGACGCCCCACGGCAGCCAGCAGGTCGTCAAGGCCATCGCCGGTGGTTGCCGAAACGGCCACCGACCCCGGTTCCCGATCCACGAGACGGGCGGCCGACTCGGGAGCCAGATCCGCCTTGTTGAAGGCGTACATCTCGGGTACCCGATCGGCGCCGATCTCGTTCAGCACGGACCGGACGGCGGCGATGCAACCCTCGGGGTCGGGATCCGAAGCGTCCACAACGTGGACCAGGAGGTCAGCGTCGACCACCACGTCGAGCGTCGACTTGAAGGCCTCGACCAGTTGGTGGGGCAGTTTGCGTATGAAGCCGACGGTGTCGCTGAGGAACACCGCCTCGCCGCCGGGGAGCTGGAGCCGCCTCGTCGTGGCGTCGAGAGTGGCGAACAGTCGGTCCTCGACCAGGATCCCGGCATCGGTCAGGCGGTTCAGGAGCGTGGACTTCCCGGCATTGGTGTAACCAACGATGGCAACCGCCCGGTTACTAGTCCGGTGACGGGCCTTGGACTGGGTCGACCGGTTCTTGCGGATGCGTCGGAGGTCGGACTCCAGACGGGTGACCCGGCGCATGAGCCGACGGCGATCCACCTCCAACTGCGTCTCCCCGGGTCCCCGGGTCCCGATGCCGCCGGCCTGCTGGCTGAAAATACGCCCCGAGTGGCGGAGCCGAGGGAGCCGGTACCGAAGTTGAGCCAGCTCGACCTGGGCCTTGCCCTCCGGGCTACTGGCGTTCTGGGCGAAGATGTCAAGGATCACCGCCGTGCGATCCAGCGCCGTTCGCTTCAGGATCGACTCGAGGTTTCCCTGCTGTGCCGGGGTGAGGTCGTTATCAAAGACCACGGTGTCGGCGTCCACGGCCTCTGACACCGTCAGGATCTCCTGGGCTTTGCCCCGACCGACGTAGGTGGCCCGGTCGGGAGCCTCACGCCGCTGGAGTACACGGGCCACCGGATCGGCCCCGGCAGTATCCACCAGGCGAGCCAGCTCGTCCATGGAAGCGTCGGTGGCCTCAGGATTGGCCCGCTCAAGGGTGACACCGGCCAAAACAATCCGCTCCCGAAAGGCCCGATCGATGAGGCCCGTGGCCTCGCCGCCGAACTCCCCGAACGCACCCCGGTGGGTCTCTCCGTCGCCCGAGTCGACCGCCCCATCGGGGAACGGGTCGAGGTTGTCGGTGGGATCAGCCATCGGAGACGACCACTGGGTCGACATCGTGGTCGTCGACGTGGACGGCCGGACCGGTCAGGAGGATCGGGTCGGCCACGGTCACCGTCGCCCGACCACCCGGCATGTGGACGGCCACCACCTCGTCGACCAGGCCCCACGATCGGAGCACGTGGGCCGACGCGCAGGCTCCGGTGCCGCACGCCTCGGTGAGGCCGGCCCCTCGCTCCCAGGTCCGGAGGCGGACCTCCGACCGATCCTGAACGGACACCAGGTTTACGTTGCAGCCCACCGGGGCGAAGGCCGCCTCGACGACCGGGCCCACCCGGCCTAGGTCGACGGTGTCCGGATCGTCGACCAGGACCACCAGGTGGGGGTTACCCACGTCGACGCTCTCCATCCTCCGTACCTCTGGTCCACCCAGGTCGACCTCTAGGCCATCGAACGATGGACCCGACCCCGCCGAGCCCATCTCGACCGTGGCTAGGACCTCCTCGTCGGCCGGGGAGCCGTCAACCACGACGCGCCGGGGGCCGGCCGCCGTTCCCACCACCAGATCGATACCGTCACAGACCGACTCGCGGAGCAGGGCCTGGCCGAAGCACCGGAGGCCGTTGCCACTCAACTCGGCCCGGCTGCCATCGCTGTTGAACAGGGTGAAGGAACGGTCGTGAACGTCATCCGGCGTACCGAAGACCAAGCCGTCAGCGCCGATGCCGTCCGTCCGGTGGCAAAGCCGGCGGGCCAGTTCCGGGGCACCGTCGGGCACCTCGTCGGCAAAGGTGATCAGGAAGTCGTTGCCGAGGCCATGGTGGCGGGTCAGGTGCACAGGACCAGTCTCGTCCACGACTGACTGGCCGACACGGTCCGTTCCCCGGCGACCAGGGCCGTCACTGCTCGGGTCCGCACCGGTCGAAGGCCTCGAGCACGGGTTCCAGGACGGCCAGCGGCTCCTCAACTACGTCGAGCCACTGGATCCGGGGGTCCCGGCGGAACCACCGCTCCTGGCGGCGGGCAAACCGACGGGTAGCTACTACGGCGTCGCTCACAGCCTCGTCCAGGGTGCACTCACCCCGGAGGTGAGCTAGGAGTTCCCGGTAGCCGAGGGCCTGGGCCGCCGACCGGGAGGGGCCTCCGGGGAGGGCGGCTAGGGCACGGACCTCGTCGAGGAACCCCTCGTCCATCTGGCGTTCGTACCGCTCGGCGATGCGGCGGTCCAGCACGTCGCGGTCCGTCCGGAGACCCACCTGGGCGAACGGGGTAGGCGGGTAAGCCTCCAGCCCCGGTCCAAATGATGAGAAGGAACGCCCGGATCCGAGAGTCACCTCAAGGGCCCGTAGGACCCGCCGCCGGTTGGTCGGCTCCATCCGCTGAGCCGCTACCGGATCCAGGTCGAGTAGCCGGGCGTGGAGACCCACGGTGTCGTCATCGGACTCCAGGTCGGTCCGAACCTGGTCGTAGCGACCGGGGATCTCCAGGTCATCCACCACGGCTCGGACGTGGAGGCCGGTTCCTCCCACCATCACGGCCCTCTGTCCCCGGCCCGTGATGTCGTCCAGCACGCCGGAGGCCGCCTTTTGGAATTCCGAGACCGTGAACTCCTCAGTGGGATCGACTATGTCCAGCAGGTGGTGTGGAACCTCGTTCCGCTCGGCCAACGTGGGCGACGCTGTCCCGATGTCCATTCCCCGGTAGAGGGCCATGGAGTCCATTGAGATCAGCTCCACGCCGGGACGCTGCCGTGCCACCTCGAGGGCCAGGGCCGATTTGCCCGACGCCGTGGCTCCGATGACCACCAGGTGCCCGTTGGGGGCCACCGTCCTCAGGCCGACGCGACGGGAATCCGGCGTCGGTGCTGGGGCGGGGCCGTGACCTCGACCAGGTCGCCATGGAGGTAGTGGGTGGCGGCGTCGACGATCTGGACGTCGGCGTACGCCCCGGGGCGCAGGCCGTCGGCCGCCGCCAGGTGCACCAGCTTGTTCTGGCGAGTCCGCCCGGTGACCTGGTCGGGTTCCCGTTTGGCTGGACCCTCGATAACCACCTCCTCGACCCGGCCGATACGGGCCCGGTGGGTGAGCAGGGCCGACCGCTTCAGGACCTGTTGCAGACGTTCGAAGCGGTCTACGCAGACGTCGTGGTCGACGAAGTCCCCGACCATGGTCGCCGCTTCCGTCCCTTCTCGGGGGGAGAAGACGAAGCAGTACGCCGAGTCGTAACCGGCCGCTGCAACCAGTTCCAGGGTGGCTTCGAAGTCAACTTCGGTCTCTCCGGGAAACCCCACGATGAGGTCGGTAGTGACAGCAAGGTCTTCGATACCGGCCCGTGCGGCCGCCAGGCGCTCCATGTACCGCTCGGCGGTGTAGCCGCGGTGCATGGCGGCCAGGATGCGGTCGCTCCCCGACTGGAGGGGAAGGTGCAGGTGCTCACACACGGCCGAGGTCTCCGACATGGCCACGATGGTCTCCGGGCGGAGGTCCTTGGGATGCGGGCTCGTGAACCGGACCCGACGGATGCCGTCTACCTCACCCACGGCGACTAGGAGGTCGGCGAACAGCGGCTGGGCGCGTCGGGAGGAATCCTCGGACCAGCGTCGACCGGCCTCGAACCGGTCAGCGGGTCCGGCATCCAGCGACCGGAGGCGCACGGTCAGGTCCCGTCCGTAGGAGTTGACGTTCTGACCCAGCAGAGTCACCTCGGTCACCCCGTCCTCGGCAAGATCCCCGACCTCGCCGAGGAGTTCCCCGAACGGCCGGCTGATCTCCGGCCCCCGGACCGACGGCACGATGCAAAAGGCGCAGGAGTTGTCACACCCGATCTGGATGGTCACCCAAGCCTTGTGGTCAGCGTCACGCTGGGTAGGAAGCACTGAGGGGAAGGCCTCGGCATCGTCTCGAGCCGTCTCCTCCAGGATCTCCAAGATCGGCCCGTTGGCCCGGGCCTCGGCCAACAGCTGAGCGGCCCGGTGCACGTTGTGGGTGCCGAATACGACATCGACGTGGCCAGCGCGCCGCTGGATCAGGTCGCGGTCCTTCTGGGCCAGGCAGCCCCCCACCGCCAACTGGACGTCTGGGCGGGCGTCCTTGAGCGCCTTCAGGTGGCCCAGGGCGCCGTAGAGCTTGTTGTCGGCGTTCTCTCGGATACAGCAGGTGTTGAGGACGATCACGTCGGCCTCGTCCTCGGTGGACGCCGGAACTAGGCCGTCAGCCTCGAGCAGGCCGGCGATGCGCTCGCTGTCGTGCTCGTTCATCTGGCACCCGTAGGTGCGTACCGCGTAGGTCCTCTCCACGGCTCAGAGGCTACGGCCCCGACGCCCCCGTAGGGGCAGGCCGGGACCGAGCACTGAACCCCCGGAGGGGCGGGAGGAGGGAACCCCCGTCAGTCCTCCAGGGAGATGGGAAGGTCGTCGGCCTCGGTGAACTCGTCGACCACCGCTTGAACCTCGGTCGGAGCCTCCGGCTCGGCCTCAGGCTCCTCGACAGGCTGGACCTCCCGCCAAACCCGGTCGGTGATCTCGACCATGACCTCGGGGTTCTCGACCAAGAACTTCTTGGCGTTCTCCCTGCCCTGGCCGAGCTGTTCACCTTCGTACGTGTACCAGGCCCCTGACTTCTTGACGATGCCCAGGTCCACCCCGAGGTCCACCACGGAACCCTCCCGGCTGATGCCGCGCCCGTACATGATGTCGAACTCGGCCTGGCGGAACGGCGGGGCACACTTGTTCTTGACGACCTTGACCCGGGTGCGGTTCCCCACCACCTCGAGGCCGTCCTTGATGGCCTCGATCCGGCGGATGTCCAGACGGAGCGAGGAGTAGAACTTCAGCGCTCGACCACCGGGCGTGGTCTCCGGTGATCCGAACATCACACCGATCTTTTCCCGCAGCTGGTTGATGAAGATGAGGATCGTCTGGGACTTGTTGAGGTTGGAGGTGAGTTTGCGTAGAGCCTGGGACATGAGGCGGGCCTGCAGGCCCACGTGTGCGTCGCCCATCTCGCCCTCGATCTCGGCGCGTGGGGTGAGGGCAGCTACGGAGTCGATTACCACCACGTCGAGCGCTCCGGAGCGTATGAGCATGTCGGCGATCTCGAGGGCCTGCTCACCGGTGTCGGGCTGGGAGATTAGGAGTTCGTCGACGTCCACGCCGATGGCCCGGGCGTAGGTCGGATCCATTGCGTGCTCGGCGTCGATGTATGCGCAGATGCCGCCGTTGCGCTGTGCCTCGGCAACAACGTGGGTGGCCAGGGTGGTCTTGCCCGAGCCCTCCGGCCCGAAGATCTCAACGACCCTCCCCCGCGGGATGCCACCGATGCCTAGCGCCAGGTCCAGCGCCAGGGCTCCGGTGGGCACCGTCTCGATGGACATGGAGCCCTTGTCGCCCATCTTCATGACGGCACCGGCTCCGAACTGCTTCTCGATCTGGCCCAGGGCCATGTCGAGGGCCTTGGTGCGCTCGGCCCCCGCCTCAAGGTCCCCACCGCTCATCGTCCTGCCGTGCTTCGGCATGTTGGTTGCTCCGTTCTCTCCGGACCCTCGTGGTCCTGGTCAGGTTTCTGGATGTCTGTCGGAGTTGTCGTCGGCGACTCTAGAAAAGGCCTGTGACAACGGATCCGGAACGAATGACAACAGCGTAATTGCGAACAGGCGTTCGATGCAAGTACCTTCCTCCGAATCGGCCATGGATGGCACGGGAACTACCGTCGGAGGCCATGGATGACCAGCTCACCCCCGAAGAGAAGCGGACCGCCCACGCCGAACGAAACCCTGACCTCCGCGAGCGCCTGGACCCGATGGCCTGGCGTTGTACCCAGGAGGCCGGAACCGAACAGGCCTTCACCGGCGCCTACTGGGACGAAAAGCGACCCGGGACCTACCGCTGCGCGGCGTGCGACACCGTGGTGTTCGACAGCACTGCCAAGTTTGACTCCGGGTGCGGCTGGCCGAGCTTCACGGCCCCGGCCGAAGGCGCTCGGGTCGACGCCCGGGCCGACACCAGCCACGGCATGGTCCGGACCGAGACCACTTGCGGCACGTGCGGTGCCCACCTCGGCCACGTGTTTCCCGACGGCCCGGCACCTACCGGTGATCGCTACTGCATCAACTCGGCCTGCATCGTGCTCGAGGAGCAAGCCCCAGCCTGACCGACGCGGTCAGCCAGTCAGGGCGAATCGCTCTAGCACCTCGTAGGCGGCGCCGTCGGGCAGCAGGTGGCTAGCCACCAGGCACACCTCACCCACCGGGAACTCGGCCGCCAGCGGAACCCCAACCGACCCCGGGGGCGCCGGGGCCCCTAGACGGGCCAGGGTGAGGTGCCCCACGAAGGGCCGGTCCTCGGGTGGCTCTCCCACCTGGGCCGTCCGGGCCACCACGGAGGCCGCCAGCTCGTCAAGGCCGGATACCGGAACCACCACGGCGTGCCCGCCCAGCACGATCGTCGCCGGCCCCATGGCGGCCACCACCGCCTCAGCGTTCAGCCCGGCTAGGGCCGCGCTCGCCTCGCCCGGATCCACCTCGCCCAGGAACCGCAGGGTCACGTGCCACTGGTCGGGGTGGGTCCAGCGCACCCCCGGGGCCGCCGGTCGATCCAGTCGGGCCAGCACGTCCAACACCCCGGGCGGTGGGAGGACAGCGACAAAGCACCGCATGTCGGGCCTCCGGCTACCGATCAACGCCCGGCGCGGTCCAGCAGACGCAGGCGCAGGGCGTCGAGGACCGAAATCACCGCGAACTGGCGGGTCCGCGTCCGGTCGAACGGCCACCGGACCCGCACCGACTCCACGACCCCGTCCACACAGGTGGCCATCCAGACTGTGCCCGGCTCTTGGCCGTCCTGCGGGTCGGGCCCCGCCACCCCGGTTACGGCCACCGACGCATCGGCCCCCAGCAGTCGGCACACCCCGATGGCCATGGCCTCGACGGCGGCTTCCCCGACCACCGGGCCGTCGGGAACGCCCAGGAGCGAGCGCTTGACGTCACCGTCGTAGGCCACCATCGATCCCACGTAGGCCCGACTGGAACCCGGCACCTCGGTAAGGCGGGTCCCGACCATCCCACCGGTCATCGACTCGGCGGTGGCCAGCCGGAGCCCCTGATCGACCAGTAGGTCGAGGACGACCGACTCCATGGTCTGGTCGTCCACTCCGAACACGATGGGCCCCACGATGCTGCGGACACGCGCCTCCTCGTCGGCCAGCAGGGTGTCGGCCTCGGTTTCGCTAGCCGCCTTGGCGGTGATCCGGACCTTCAGGCCCTCCATGCCGCTGGCCAGGAAGGCCAGCGTCGGCCCACCTTCGGTGTCCAGGCGGTCGATCTCGTCGGCCAGGTCCTCGGCCAGCCCTGACTCCGACTGGCCCCACGTGCGCAGCGTCCGCGACCGGATGACGCTGGCGATCCCAGCCCGCCGCTTCAGGTCGGGCAGGACCGTGCCCTCCACCATCTGGCGCATCTCCCAGGGCACCCCGGGCACCGCGTAGAGGACCCGGGGGCTGTCGTCACCCCCCTCGCCCACTGGGCACACCAGGCCGGGCGCTGTGCCCGGCATCTGCTCGATGGCCCGAGCTCCGACCGGCACCTCGGCCTGTCTCAGGTTGTTGGCCGGCATGGCGCGCCCCCGGCCACCGAACACGGCCTCGATCCTCTCCACCAAGGCGTCGTCCCGGACCAGGTCCACGCCCAGCACCTCGGCCACCACATCCCGGGTGATGTCGTCCTGGGTGGGCCCCAAGCCCCCGGTCACGATCACGGCGTCGGCCCGGCCCAGGGCTTCGGACAGGGCATCGCGCATCCGATCCCGGTTGTCGCCCACCGCTGTGTGGCGATGGCAGTCGATGCCAGCCAGGGCCAACTGCTCACCAATCCACGACGAGTTGGTGTCGACGATCTGGCCGAGCAGCAACTCGGTTCCGACGG
>Ga0208881_1000463_pt1 | contig 14288 bp, 15 predicted proteins | sample Knorr_S23_td_AAI_FD_185610 | JGI IMG/M metagenome (GOLD analysis project Ga0208881, IMG submission 185610) | Marine microbial communities from Southern Atlantic Ocean transect - Knorr_S23_td_AAIW_ad_876m_LV_B (SPAdes) (version 2) | ecosystem: Environmental > Aquatic > Marine > Oceanic | place... | reverse complement strand
TGGACCCGGTTCCCGGCGACTCCCCCTTCTCCAGCAGAGGTGACGCCTGATGTTCGATGTGATCGCTGTGGTCCTGGCCTGGTTCTACAGCCTGGTTCCCAGCTTCGGGCTGGCCATCACCCTGCTGACCGTCGTGGTGATGGTCGTCGTGACCCCGCTGACCCTCAAGGGCACGCGGTCGATGATCAAGATGCAGCACCTCCAGCCGGAGATGAAGAAGATCCAGACTCGGTTCAAGGGCGACCGGGAGGCCATGAACAAGGAGATGATGGCCTTCTACCAGGCCAACGGCATCAACCCGATGGGGGGGTGCCTACCCCTGCTCGTCCAGGCACCGGTGTTCATGGTGCTGTACCAGGTGCTCAGGGGCATGGTGCGGCGGCTCTCCGACATGGGGGGAAACATCGGTTGGGTGGCCGGTCGTCTGGGCGCCGGGGAGACCCTGGCCGGGGTACCGGCCGATCCACAGACCTTCTACCCTGCCTACGTCGACTCGGGTTCGGAGCTCTTCGCCGACCTGAGCAACGAGACGGAGATGCTCTTCCTGGGCTTCGACCTCTCCCGGTCGGCGAGTTCAGCGCTGTCACAGAGCGTCCTGGCGGGGTTCCCCTACCTCGTCTTGATCCTCGTGGTGTTCCTCAGCGCCTGGGTCCAGCAGCGCCAGATCCGCGGACGGAACCCCGACGCTACGGTCAACCCACAGCAGCAGATGCTGATGAAGGTGATGCCGTTCATCCTGCCCGTCATCTCGTTCAACCTCGATGCGGCCCTGGTCCTCTACTTCGTGGTGTCGAACCTCTATCGGATCGGTCAGCAGGCCTACATCACCCGGACCCTGTACGGACCGGGCCATGGGACCGAGCTGGTCGTCCTCCCGGAGAAGCCGACCAAGGGTGAGAAGGGCTCATCAAAGGGTCCCAGTGCTGAGAAGGCGTTGAAGACCACCACGAAACCGCCCCAGGCGAGGCCCTCGTCTCCGTCAGCCCGACAGGGTCGGACCACGGCGGGTACAAATAGGAGTGATTCCCAAAAACGTGAAGAACCATCGGATGCGGATGATTCCGGTAGACGCGCTTCGCGTATCCGGAAGTCGGCTAAGCCAGCGGCCACGGTGAAGAAGAAGGATGGCCGTCGCCGGCGCAGGAAGGCGTCCGATGAGCCGAAGGAAACCGACAAACGGCCGCCGGCGGCCCGTGCACGCGGGGGACGTACCACTCCCCCGGGCACGGCTCGGGCGAGTGGCCCCAGGAAGAAGAAGAGGAGGAAGTGAGCCATGGAGTGGATAGAAACCACAGGCGTCTCACTCGATGAAGCGAAGGAACGGGCCCTGGATCGTCTGGGCGTGGCCGAGGACGATCTGGAGGTCGAGGTTCTGTCTGAGCCGACGCGCTCGATATTCGGCCTGAGGAAGTCCGAGGCCCGCCTGCGGGCCCGGGTTCGTCCTACCAGTCCCCGACCGAGGGTTGATCGGCGTGACCGCAACCGCCGTAATGACCGGAATGGTGGTCGGGGACGCCAAGCCGACGGTCGACAGGACCAGAAGGGTGGGCGCGGGTCCCAGGACTCGCGTCAGGGTGGATCGGACGATGTCGGCAAGGGTGGGAGAAACCGCCGTCGCCGGGGTAACGGTGACGGTCGTCAGGCCGACCGCCGGCAGGATCAGGTGACCGCGTCCGCCGGGCGTGATGGGGACGACGGTCATACGAGTGGGAGTCCGGACAAGGGCCGGGAGAAGGGTCGCCAATCGGCGGCCGGGGAGTCGTCGGCGAAGTCGGCGAATGGCAACGGCCGCAGGAGCGACCGGGAGAGGGCTGAGGTGGAGGCCATGGATTTGCAGACACAGGCTGGGATCACCGAAGGGTTCGTGCAGGGTCTGCTCGACGCTATGGGTCTCGATGCCCGTGTGGAGAGCACCATCGAGGAGGATCGGCTCACGGTGGAGGCCCATGGTCTCAACCTGGGCCTCGCAATCGGGCAGCGCGGGGAGACAGTCCGTGCCATCACGGAGCTTTCGAGGACCCTGGTCCAGCGGAGTTCGGACGGTCAGGCCGAGGGTTTTCTGGTGGTCGATATCGGTGGCTATCGTGAGCGGCGACGGTCGTTCTTGGCCGACTTCGCCAGGGTACAGGCCGAGGCCGTCCTCGAGGATGGACGGTCAAGGGCGATGGAGCCGATGAGTGCGGCAGACCGCAAGGTCATCCACGACACGGTGGGTGAGATCGACGGCCTGGCAACCATTTCAGAGGGAAGTGACGCCGACCGCCGGGTGGTCATCATGGTCGAGTCCGCCGGGTGACGACACCGGTCGAGGAGATCCTCGACGCTGCGGTCGCTGAGGGGTTTCTCACCCCCCTGGCGGCTGCCGAGGGGCCCGCGCACAGCGCGGGCTTCCTTCGTTTTGGGGCGCTGATCGAGGCGGGGGCGGGTCCGGGGTCGAGAGCCGGCGACGGTGTCCAGGTGGAGCTGGATACCGGCGTCGTCGCTGTCGATCTTGGTACTGGGGGAGGGGTCCCCGGGTTGGTGCTGGCTGCTCTGACGTTAAACAGATGGGTCCTGGTCGATCGAGGTGATCGGCGGTGCACGTTCCTCCGGTGGGCTGTCCGAGAGTTGGGTCTGGGCGATCGCGTGGAGGTTCTGGCTGTCGACGCCGTGCAGGCGGCACGGGGCGGCCTACGCGGAAAGGCGGCACTGGTTACTGCCCGGGCGTTCGCTCCACCAGGCCCTACCGCCGAGTGTGCGGCACCGTTCCTCGCCACGGACGGGATCCTGGTGGTCAGCGAGCCGCCAGGTGATCAGGTCGACACGGTGGGTCGATGGGTATCCGATGCCCTCGACCAGCTTGGCATGGTGGACCTTGGAGGATGGCGATTCAGCGGGGCGGGATACAGGGCCATGCGGGCCACCAGGACCTGTCCGTCCCGTTTTCCGCGTCGATTCAATCGTCAGCTGGCGGATCCCCTGTTCTGACCAGTTGGGTGCACCGGTGTTCCACGTGGAACATGCAGGGCCTTGCCTGGATGTCGTGTTCGGAACTCGCAGGCGAACGGCGCGTACAAGCTCTGCTGCCGTCCAAAGGGTCCTTGCATTTGTCAACGGGCACTAGCATGATGCTCGGAATGTTCAGGAAGAACCGTCGTGCCCGCGTCATCGCTGTTGCCAACCAGAAGGGCGGCGTGGGAAAGACGACCACCACGATCAACCTGGGTGCGGCCATGGCTGAGTCCGACAAGCGGATTCTCGTCGTGGATCTGGACCCGCAGGCCAATGCGACGACAGGGTTGGGGATCTCCAACAGGGGCCTCCAGGCATCGATCTACGAGGTCATCATTCAGCAGACGACGGTTGGTGAGGTCATCTGCACCACCGAGGTGCCAAACCTCGAGGTGGTACCCTCGAGCCTGGCGCTGGCAGGGGCTGAGATTGAGTTGGTGACGGCGTTTAGCCGTGAACACCGGCTTGAGCGGGCCCTGGAAACGGTTGCCGACGACTACGACGTCATCCTGATCGACTGTCCACCGGCCCTGGGTCTCCTGACCGTCAATGCCCTGGTCGCAGCCCAGGAGGTACTCGTGCCTATCCAGTGCGAGTACTACGCCCTGGAAGGGCTCGGCCAGTTGGTGGGCAACGTCGACCTCGTGAGGGCGAACCTGAATCCGGATCTCAAGATCTCCACCATCGCCCTGGTGATGTACGACGCCCGGACGAACTTGTCTGAGCAGGTTGCCGAGGAGGTTCGGACCTTCTTCGGTGACAAGGTGTGTCGACAGGTGATACCGAGGTCGGTTCGCCTCTCGGAGGCGCCGTCCTTTGGGCAGCCCATCACGGTGTTCGATCCGACCTGCCGGGGCGCGGTTGCCTACAGGCAGCTTGCGAAGGAGGTTCTGAGATGAAGAAGAGCGGACTTGGTAAGGGCCTGTCGGCCCTCATACCGGCGGGAGCAGACGACACTGAAGACAGGTCGACTCCGGACGAGGTGTCGACGACTGCCAAAGCGCCGACCCCTGACACCAGGTTCGAGATGGTGTCGGTGGCCGACATCGAGCCGAACCGCTATCAGCCTCGTCGGGTGTTCGATGACGAGAGCATGGCCGAGTTGACCGCTTCCATCCAGGAGGTGGGGATACTCCAGCCCCTCCTGCTCCGGAAGGGAGGCGGGGGTTATCAGCTCGTGGCCGGTGAACGGCGTTGGCGGGCTGCCCGACGAGCAGGTCTGACCATGGTGCCCGCGGTGGTGAGGGAGGCCGAGGACCGCGACTCCCTGGAACAGGCGATCATCGAGAACCTCCATCGCGATGACCTGAACCCCCTGGAGGAGGCCGCCGCCTTCCACCGGCTGATGGACGAGTTCGGCCTCACCCAGCATCAGGTGGCTGTCCGGGTGAGCCGGAGTCGACCGGCTGTCGCCAACAGCCTCCGGCTGCTCCACCTCCCAGATGGCGTCCAGCAGATGATCATGGACGGTCTGCTCTCCGCCGGCCACGCCCGGGCCCTTGCCGGGCTGGGTGATCGCCAGCTGCTCGAACAGTTGGCCATGCGGGTCGTCGATGATGGGCTGTCGGTCCGTCAGACCGAGGAACTGGTCCGTTCTCTGGACGATGTTCAGGTTCCAGATCCGAAGTCGGTCGATCATCCGGTCGCGAAACCTCGGGAGGCGGCGGCCCTGGAGGTCGAGCAGATCTTGAGCGACCGTCTCGACACCACCGTCCGGGTGCATACCCGGGGGCGAAAGGGTCGGATCGTGGTCGAGTTCGCCGACCAGGACGACCTTCAACGGCTTTTCAGGCTTCTAGGAGGCTGACCCGGGCGGGGTTTCGCCAACCGCCCCAGGTACTCGAGCGTCAAGCCTCGACGATCGGCGGCCTGTCGGGTTCGGCGGTCGGATCGGCCACCCAACGGGTGATCGCAGTAGCCAGAGCGTCGGCGATTTCCGCAGTCGCCAGAACGACGACCGATGGTGGGGCCAACGTGCAGAGGACGGCGGGCATTCGCGTCCGTCGGAGGACCGGCACCCGTCGGCCTACACACCCGGTTGCCGGGACATCGGTGCTTCGAAGGGCATGATCGAGGCCGACGGCACAATGGTGGGCGAGCCTGTAGCCACCCTCGCTCAGGAACCCGTCGGTGGCGAAGTAGTTGGACTGAGAATGGGAATGGTTCTCAATTCTTAGCCCCAGGTACATCGCAGCTTCGAAGTCATTCGCAGTGGTGGCCTGGGTGGTCTCGTCCGGGTGGTCGAGTACCAGGACGTGGGCTCCCCGGGCCCGCAGGATCCTGCCGAGTGCCGAGATCAGGGCACCGGAGTTCCCGAACTGTCCGATGGCCAGGCGCTGGCCGTGGAGGTCGGGGCTTCTCTGTCGCAGGCGGTCCAACTCCCGTACCTGTGTAACCGGGGTCCGACCGACTGCCCGACCCAGGAGCTGGCGGAGTCCAAGGACGGTCTCGGATCCGGCGATGCCATCGACCGCCAGGCCGACGTTCCGCTGGAAGTCGCTGAGTGCCCCGGCCGTGTCCGGGCCGAAGATCCCGTCGATCCGACCAGCATCGAATCCGAGGCTGCCGAGGCGGAGTTGGAGGTCGGCCACGTCGTCTCCCCGAAACATCGGAGCGTGCAGGTAGAGATGACGATCCCCGAGCCGGACCCCTGCCTCCACGAGGGCAGCCTGGGTGGTCTCGTCGACCGTGCCGTGTTCGTCCAGGCCGCGCTCGGCCTGGAAGGCCAGAAGCGCCCGGGTCGTGTCCGGCCCGAAGTGACCGTCGGACTCCTCGACGGCGTCGACCGGATGGCCGACCGCCAGCAGGCGGCGGTGGAGGTCCCGGACGGGAGCCCCCCGGTCGTCGGGTCGAACCGGCTCGGACACTGGCCGAACCGCCGGGTCGCGAGGTCGCCTAGAGGTAGTCGGCCAGTTCCTCGAGCAACTGGGGCTTGCCCTTGGCGCCCACCATGCGCTTCGCGGGCACGCCACCGTCGAACAGGATGAGCGTCGGGATGCTCATGACCTCGAAGCGACGGGCCAGGTCGGGTGCCTCGTCCACGTTGACCTTGGCAATCCGGATGGACCCGGCCTGCTCGGCTGCTATTTCCTCCAGAATCGGAGCGATCAGCTTGCAGGGGCCACACCACTCGGCCCAGAAGTCGACAAGGACGGGTTCTGGCGTTGCGCCGACCTCCTCGTCGAAGGTGGTCTCGGTCAGGTTCGTGATGGCACCGGCCATGGGGGTCTCGTCTCTTGGAAGGATCTCGGTTGGCTATTTTCTATCCGCTCGCCGGCGGGAACGCGGCACGGACCGGTCCGACCGGCAGTCGGCACCGGAGGGTCAGTCGCATCGACCCTCCAACCACCGCTCGGCATCGATGGCTGCCATGCAGCCGGATCCGGCCGCGGTGACGGCCTGTCGGTAGGTGTGGTCCTGGACATCACCACAGGCGAACACGCCTTCGATGTTCGTGGTTGAGCGGTCGGCGCCAGTGACCAGGTAGCCGGCGTCGTCCATGTCGAGCTGGTCGGTGAACAGGTCAGTGTTGGGCCGATGGCCGATGGCGATGAAGACTCCGGTGACCGGTAGGTCCCGTTGCTCGCCGGTAACCGTGTCGCGCAGCGCTAGCGCCTCGACCTTGGTCCCACCGACCACGTCGACCACGACCGAGTTCCAGGCGAACTCGATCTTCGGGTTGTCGAAGGCCCGCTGTTGCATGATCTTCGAGGCCCGGAGTGCGTCCCGTCGGTGGATCAGCGTCACCTTGGAGGCGAACTTCGTGAGGAAGCCGGCCTCCTCCATGGCGGAGTCACCGCCGCCCACTACGGCGATCTCCTGATCGCGGAAGAAGAAGCCGTCGCAGGTCGCGCAGGTCGATAGACCGTGTCCGATGAGGCGTTGTTCGGCCTCGAGGCCGAGCATCACGGATCGTGCGCCGGTGGACACGATGACGGCCTCGGCGGTGTAGGTGGGCTCGGCTGTGTCCGGGTCGCCGATCCAGATCGCGAAGGGTCGTGCCGAGAAGTCGGCGCGCGAAACCTTCAGGGTCACGATCTCGGCGCCGAATCGGGTCGCCTGGGCCCGCATGTCGGCCATGAGCTGGGGTCCCATGATCCCCTCAGGGAAGCCGGGGTAGTTCTCGACATCGGTGGTCAGCATGAGCTGTCCGCCAGGCTGGTCGCTGTTGGATGAGGGCTCGCCCTCGATGACCAACGGCTTCAGGTTGGCGCGGGCCGCGTAGATTGCTGCGGTCAGGCCGGCAGGGCCGGATCCAATTATGACGACTTCGTGGTGGGCCACGTTCGCTCCTAGGGCGTTGGACGTGATGTCACAGGTCAGGGGGTTCGGCGGGACCAGAACCAGGTCCCGATGGCGCAGAGTGAGGCACCCAGCACCAGGTGGGCGGACCAGCTTTCCCCGGGGATGACGATGTCCAGGAGCCGGAACAGCCCTATGCCGACCAGGGCCAGTGCGCCGATGGCGCAGAAGGCGACGAACACGCCGTGGACGACCGTCCGTATGGCGGTGATAGCCGGTTGTGTGGTGACCGAACGGAGGCGCTCGACCGCGTCCACTACCCGTTCGATAGACGCCGTGGCCCAGTCGCGCCGTACGTCCGGCCCGTCTGCGGATGTCCCGCCAGGGGACGCCTCGGGATCGACCGGCGCGTTCATGTGGCGGATTCTACCGACGGGCACCCGGGGGCAGTCCCAGGCCCGGCAGCGGGTCAGGCCCGGAGGGTGAAGCAGAGGCCGATCACCCCGGGCCCGCCGTGGCTGGCGACCACGGGTCCGATCACCCCGACCCGGGTGGCCGACGGGTCGACCAGCGGTGAGAGCATCCCGACCAGGTCGTCGATGTCATCGGCCTGGGCGTGCATGACCGACATGGTCTCGATCTCGTCGGCGAATTCGGCCACCTTGTCGCGCAGCCAGGCCAGGGACTTCTTCCGAGTGCGCTGCCTGCCCGCCTCCTCGACCACGCCGCTGCTGATGTCGATTAGCGGCTTGATCGCAAGGAGGCTTCCGAGCAGGGCCTGGGCGTTGCCGATCCGACCGCCCTTCTTGAGGTTCTCCAGGGTGTCGATGGCGCCGAATACACGGGTTCTCTCCCGCATGGCCTCCATCAGGCCGACGATCTCGTCGGCCCCTGCTCCTCCGGCCGCGGCCTCCGCAGCGGCGAGGACCATCATCCCCAGGCCCGCGGTGACCGATCGACTGTCGACGACGCGCACGTCGCCATCGGTCTCGCGGGCGGCCAGCTCGGCCGACTCCATGGTGGCCGACACCCCGCTCGACAGGTTGATGCAGACGATGGCGTCGGCCCCGTCGGCGAAGCGGCGGCGGAACACCTCCTGGAAGGCTCCCGGTGCTGGAGCCGCGGTCTGTGGCAGGTCCTCGCTATCGGCCATCCGCCGGTAGAACTCGTCTATCCCGAGTTCCACGCGGTCCAGGAACACGTCGTCCCCGAATCGGATGCTGAGCGGTACCACGTCGATGCCAAGGGCCGTGGCCTCGTCGTGGGTCAGGTCGCTGGCGCTGTCGGTGACGATTCGAACGGTCATGTCGACTCCTCGGGTCGGCCGGAGCGTACCCGAGCAGCGCGGACCCACCAGATCGCCAGCACGACGATGGCGCCGACGAAGAGGAGCACCCCTACACCGGACAGGCTCGTGGTCCGGACCGTCAGGTGGACTGATCGGAGCTGGAGGAGTTGGGCGTCGTCAGGGGAGCGGACGGTGACCTGGAGTCGTGCGTCGCCAGAGGTACGCGCCTGCACCGGGATGGCGATCCTGTTGTTCCCGGGTGTCAGGACGACGGGGAGGACGGCGCCCTCGGGGAACTCCAGGCGCCCGTCGCTCTGCAGCACGAGGACTACCCGGGCGTCGGTGGACAGGCCATTGTGCACGCTGAAGGGGATGTCGGCCCTGCGACCGGTGAGTCGGACGCTCTGGTCCGCTGGAGTCGTGAAGGCGCCGAGCACGTCGCTTACCGCGGTGTAGACCGCGGCCAGGTAGGCGTTCATGGTGTCGGTGTCCAGTTCGGCGGCCGCCGTCACCTCTAGAAGGTCGTTGAGTGCCGCAGCATCCGGATGGGGCCCGCCGAGGATTGCCGTGTAGGCCGCGACAGTGGTCTCGGCGAGGCTGCGGTCCGTCGCCCGGCGGGACATCGACGTGACGGCGTCCGGCCAGAGTTCGTAGGTGACCGCGGCGGCCGCGTCGGTGGCCAGGGCGGCGTCGAAGAGGTCCGGTAGGGGTGTGACCCTCAGGAACGGGGCCCCCTCCAGGGCTCCCAGCACGAGGTCCAGGGTGAGGGCGTCGATCGGGAGGCCGTCGGGCGCTGTCAGCACGGCGATCCTCGTCACCGTGGGGTCGGACCACGCCAGCAGTGCCATGTCGGCCAGGAGGTGCTGGGCTGCCGAAACCGCACCCTGTGGATCGGTGAGGTGGCGGGCCAGGTCGGGATCGGCCACGAGGGCGGCGTGGGCGGATCCGTCACCGGCGACCAGCCGGGCGGGGAGGGTGCTCTCGGCCGAGGCCGCAGAGGGGCGGGGCTCGAGGTGGTCGGCCGAGACGATGAACCGCTCGGCCCCCAGTTGTCCCAGCAGGTCCAGGGTGGCCGGTACCGCCGTGGGCGGTAGGACGGCGATCGATCGGTCCGGGACCACGCCCAGTTGGTCCATGAGCACCCGGTCCCCATGGTCCAGGAGGTCACGGTGGACGTCCGGGCGTCCCGCCTGGCGCCACGCCTCGGGATCAGCGGTGACGAACGGTGAGGACTGGAGGCGGAACCCCGTCCCTTCGGTCCGGACCAGGTCCGCTAGGAGGCGGGCATGGTCCAGGTCGTCGGATCGGGCTAGGCCGAGCACGGTGGCTGGCGGAAGCCTGATGTCCATGGCGACGTCGGGGTGGCCGAGGGCTGCCCGGACCACGGCATCCATGTGGCGCACGGTGGCCCGGTCGGGTCGGAGTTGGCTATCGGGCCGGAGTGGGGGCGGACCCTCGACGGCGAAGGTGATCCCGACCAGGAGCGGCCGGTGGGCGGCCGCCTCGCCCACGGGGATGACGGGTAGGTGGACCAGGGGGGTGATGAGGCGGTCCAGGGCCGTGCCCCGGGCATCCAGCAGGGTCACGGTGAGCGGGTATACGCCGCCAGGTCGTGATTCGAGGCGACCCTCGGTGCCGACCTGTAGCACGAGCGATGCCACCCCGGCCGAGTTCAGGACGTTTGCGACTGCCATCTCCACCGGGTCCCCGAGGGGTTCGCCGAGCGTCCCTTCCCGGAGAGCGAGGAGCCCCCGTCGGTCGACGGTCCGATGGAGTTGGAGTCGCAGCGTGGTCTCGTCCGTGTTGCCGGTGATTCGAAGTTCGAGGGCCAGGTCACCGTCGTAGGCGATCCACGGGGACTGGGCGACGAGGGAGACGGTGGCCGAACCGGGCTCGGCCCAGGCCGGCGCTGTGACGGCCGTCAGGCCGGTTGCCACCACTACGGCGGCGATGATCCGGCGGATCATCGGTCCGTGGAGTACCGGAGCACGGTGAGGCCGCCGGGTCGTTCCTCGAAGCCGTGGCGTCGGTAGAGGGCGTGGGCCCTAGCGTTGTCGGTCTGGGTGTTGATCCACACGTCCCGAGTCCCGGCGTGTGCCAGCCACGACACGGCATCGGCGAGCAGGGCTGACCCGATGCCGATGCCGCCGTGGCTGGGATGGACGGCCAGCCGTTGGACAAACCCGCTGGTCGAGGTGCGTCCGGTGATGGCGTAGGCCACGATGCGCCCGTCGCTGCGGACGCAGCGCCGCCGGCTGACGTCGGTTGCCCCACAGGCCTCGGTGTAGGCGGCGGCGTCGAACTGCCAGATCGGGGTGAAGGTCGCGAAGGCCGCGGCGTCCACCTCCAGGACCTCGGGGACCCGAAACCGACCGATCTTGCGGATCCGATGAGTCGAATTCCCGACCTTTGTCGGATCGCCGGCCTGGAGGTACCGGTGCAGGAGGGCGAGGCGTTCGTACGGTGTGAAGCCGGCGGCCACGAACGGGTGATGGTCTTCCTGTGCGATCGCCGCCGTGAGCACCGTGGCCACCCCTCGGTGGCCGAGCCGGTCGAGGAGGTCGCGGACCGTCTCCTCGTCGGGACCAGGGCCCCTGACGGTCACCACCTGGGCGGTGGAGGGGTCCCCACGCCAGGGGCTGATACGGAGCATGGTGTAGCGGCTGACCCGTTGGTATTCGACGTCGACCATCCCCGATGTGGCGCCACGAGCGCGACGGAACGCCCGTTGGCCACTACGGGCGTACTGGGAGGGCATCCGGACGTCGATGCTGCACAGGGTACGGCCCTGTCGCCGGCCGTCGTGGGCCGACGCAGCCAGGACGGGGCCGCCGGGCCCGGGGCCCGGGGCCGTCGGGCCCCGGGGGATACGCTCGCCGGGTGTCCGTCCTGCTGGTGACAGATGAGCGGTTCCTGGACCACCAACCGGGTCGTCGCCATCCCGAATGTCCTGCCCGCCTGACCGCCGTGTGGGAGGGCATCGACGCAGCCGGCCTGGGTGATGCAGTGGTACGTCGGGCACCGGTGCCGGCCGATGACGGCGACCTCCTCCGGATCCACGGGACCGATCACGTGGATGCCCTCAGAACCCTGGACGCCTCCGGCGGTGGACGGCTGGATCCCGATACGCGGATGAGCCCGGGCTCTTGGGCGGCGGCCCGCCTGGCGGCCGGTGCCGGCCTCGTGGCAATAGACGGGCTGCGCGACGGCGATGCCGAGGTGGCGTTCTGCGCCATCCGCCCCCCCGGACACCACGCCACCCCCACCCGGACCATGGGCTTCTGCCTGCTGAACAACGTGGCGGTCGCTGCTGCGGCCCTGGCCGATGCCGGCGAGCGGGTGGCCATAGTCGACATCGACGCGCACCACGGCAACGGCACCCAGGACGCCTTCGTCGCGGACGGGCGTGTCCTCTTCGTGTCCTGCCACCAGTGGCCGCTCTATCCCGGTACCGGTGCCGCAGACGAGATCGGGATCGGCGACGGCATGGGAACGACGATCAACGTGCCGCTCCCGGCCGGCGCCGCGGGCGACACCTACCGGCACGCCATGGATGTCGTGGTGGTGCCCGCCGTGGAACGGTTCGAACCTGACTGGGTCCTGGTCTCGGCCGGCTTCGACGCCCACAGGGCCGACCCGCTGACAGACCTGGGGCTGTCGGCCGGGGACTATGCCGACTTGATGGGCCGGCTCGTGGGGCTGGTTACGACGGGTCGCCTGGTCGCCTTCCTGGAAGGCGGCTACGACCTTGGGGCGCTGGCCGACTCGGCGGGGGCCCTGGTGGCCGCCGCGTTGGGTGTACGGCACAGGCCCGAGGCGACCACGGGCGATGGCCCGGGACGCGATGTCGTGGACGCCCAGGCTGCACGCCACGGACTGGCATCGTGAGTGGGGACGGGGCGCCGGTCCCGGAGGGGACGTTCGACGACCTCTGCGCCACGGTCGCTCCGTTGTCCGGGCGGTTCATCGACGCCGGCCACCACCTCTACCTCGTCGGGGGACTGGTGCGCGACCGCCTCATGGGGGCGGACCACATGCCCGACCACGACCTGACGACCGACGCCACCCCCGACCGGATTCGGGAGCTAGTGGAGGGGGTAGCCGACGTGGTATGGCTGCAGGGCGAACGGTTCGGCACGGTGGGGCTACGGGTCGGTGACCACGCCATGGAGATCACGACACACAGAGCTGAGTCATATCCGGACGACTCCCGCAAACCCGTGGTCCGCTTCTCCACCGACCTCCACGAGGACCTGGGCCGTCGGGACTTCACCGTGAACGCAATGGCGGTCGACGTGGCGGACCCGACGACGCTGCACGACCCATTCGACGGCCGGGGGGACTTGGATTCGCGGATCCTCCGGACCCCACGGTCTCCCGAGGAGTCCTTCGGCGATGATCCACTCCGGATGCTGCGGGCCGCCCGGTTCCACGCCAGGTACGGCCTGACCCCGGCCGACGGCCTGGTGGAGGCGGCGCGGTCGCTGGCCGACCGGCTCGGGATCGTGTCCGGGGAGCGGATCCGCGGCGAGTTGTTCCGCCTGCTGGAGGTGGAGGATCCGACAGCGGGGTTCAGCCTCCTGGAGGAGATCGACCTGTTGTGGCGGGTGTTGCCCGAGTTCGCCGGCTTGGAGGAAGACGCCCGGTTGTCGGCCCTGGCCCAGGTCGCCACCGTCGAGGCGGATCCCGTCCTTCGCCTGGCCGTCATCGCCTGGGCGACGGGTGGGTTGGCCGACAGCGCCACCGCCCTGCGGTTGTCGGGATCCGACGCAGGTCTGATCGTCGACCTCCTCGAGGGCGCCGATCGGATACGGGTCGGCGGATCCACCGACGGGACCTGGTCGGACGAGTCGGTGCGGCGCCTCGCTGCGGCGGCTGGGCCGATCCTCGACCGGGTGGTGGGGTTCGCCGGTTCGGTCGGGGTCGCAGTCGGTGATCTCGTATCGGCGCTGGGCCGCCTCCGGTCGGCAGGTGACCTCGACGACCTGGGTCCGGTCCTGGACGGTGGCGAGGTGATGGACCTGCTCGGGCTGGAACCCGGCCGGGAGGTCGGTGAGGCTATGGCCTGGCTCACCGACCTACGCCTTAGCGAGGGACGGATGCAGCCTGACGAGGCGGGTGGGCGGCTGGCCGCCTGGTGGTCGACCAGGGTTCCCGACTGACAGGCCGGCGGAACCGTCATGGCGGTTCCGCCATGTCACCTATGGTTGCTGCGTGGCGAGTCGGCGAACCGGCGAGGCGAGACGGGCACCCGAGGGCCTGCTGCCTGCCCGCCGTCCGGCCGACGTGGACTACCGGTTGGCCCGTCAGACGATGTTGAACGGGTGGCGACGGGGCAACGTCGGACGGGAGATCCTCTGCGACGCCCAGCCGATGCTCCGGCGAAATGCCGCGGAGTGCGGGACGCCTACGTCGGCGACGTGCCCGGTGTGCGAGGACAACGAGGTGGCCCACGTGACCTATGTGTTCGGTCCCCGGCTGCCGGCCCATGGCCGCTGCATCTCGACGCCGGGTGAGTTGGCCAGGTTGGATGCCCGCAAGGCCGACATGACCGGCTACGTGGTCGAGGTCTGCGCAGCCTGCGGATGGAACCACCTCGTGCGGATGACCTCACTGGGATACCGCTGATCCGACATCTCCCGATGGGTGGCCGACGCCCTCGGCCTGCACGGAGCTGCCTGAGGACCTTCCGGACGCTGCTGAGGGTCTCCCTACGGGGCGACTGTCACACCCCCTGGTCATGCTGTCGGGGTGGATGTGTGTCGGA
>Ga0208881_1000459_pt1 | contig 14327 bp, 12 predicted proteins | sample Knorr_S23_td_AAI_FD_185610 | JGI IMG/M metagenome (GOLD analysis project Ga0208881, IMG submission 185610) | Marine microbial communities from Southern Atlantic Ocean transect - Knorr_S23_td_AAIW_ad_876m_LV_B (SPAdes) (version 2) | ecosystem: Environmental > Aquatic > Marine > Oceanic | place... | reverse complement strand
TGCCGAGGATGGTCGGGACCCTACATTTGTAGTGGGTGGGCGGGTGAATAGCACGGGAACAAATGCCAAGCTGGGGGCCAGTCGTTATCTTATCGCCGAAGCTGATGAGAGTGATGCTTCATTCCTGCATCTTCAACCAATGGTCTCTGTGGTAACCAATATCGGGGCCGACCATATGGAAACCTATGGTTTTGATTTTGAGAAGGTAAAGAATACCTATATAGAGTTTTTGCACAACCTGCCCTTTTATGGATTGGCAGTTGTGTGTATCGACGATCCGGTGATCCGTGAGTTGTTGGTGGATATTGGTCGACCCACACTCAGCTACGGATTTAGCGAGGACGCGGCTTACCATATACATGATCTCAACATTGACCAGCGACAGTGCCAGTTTGTGATTGAGCGCCCCGACAAGCAGTCATCCCTTGAGATCCATTTGAATATACCGGGGCGACACAATGCCTTAAATGCGGCTGCAGCCGTTGCTGTAGCCAGTGATGAAGGTATATCAGATGCAGCCATTCTCGCTGGACTGGAGAAATTCAGCGGTGTGGGCCGGCGCTTCGAAATCGTTGATTGCTACCCAGTGACTAAAGACGGCAGCGATGGCATGGCGATGTTGGTCGATGACTATGGTCATCATCCCAGCGAATTAAAAGCAACTATTCAGGCGGTGCGTGACGGCTGGCCCGACAAGCGATTGGTGATGGTATTTCAGCCCCATCGCTATAGCCGCACCAGAGATCTGTACGAGGACTTTGTGCAGGTGCTCGCCGAGGTGGATGTATTGCTGATACTGGATGTGTATGCCGCCGGAGAGGAGCCTATTGTAGGGGCCAGTAGCAAGAACCTCTGTAACAGTATCCGTCAGCGCGGCGCAATAGATCCTATCTATGTAGGGAAATTCGAGGACGTTCCCAATTTAGTGGGGGATCTGGTTCAAGCTGAGGATTTAGTTCTCACTCAGGGGGCGGGAAGTGTCAACAAGCTGGTTTCGATGTTGGAAAAAAGCCGGTTACAGCCGTTGCAAAGGTCTAAACAATGACTTTTTTAGCCACTAAATTTGGCACGGTTGGACTACTGTCTGGCGGGGTTTCCTCAGAGCGTGAGATTTCCCTAATGACCGGCGCTGCGGTACTAAAATCTCTGCGCAATCTGGGTATAGATGTGGTTGCTATCGACGTCCAACAGGACCTTATTAAAACCCTTTCTCAGTATGAATTGGATCGGGTTTTTATAGCTCTTCATGGACCAGGTGGTGAGGACGGAACTCTACAAGGTGTACTGGAATATCTGGGAATTCCCTATACCGGCAGCGGTGTAATGTCCTCAGCGCTGGCGATGGACAAGTTGCGATGCAAGCAGATGTGGAAAGGTATGGGCCTGCCGACAGCAGATTTTGCGCTACTCAAAGAAGATTCTGACTGGGCTGCAATTATCGAAGCGCTGGGCGGTAGTTTGGTCGTCAAACCCTCCTGTGAGGGCTCCAGTATAGGTATGAGCCTTGTCGAATCTCCACAGCAGCTGCGAGATGCGTGGGAGCTGGCATCTAAATTTGATACTTCAGTTATCGCTGAATCGCGACTACAGGGGCAGGAATACACAGTGGCTGTGTTGGGTGATCGGGCGCTGCCCTCGGTTCGCATTGAGTCCAACGCCACATTTTACGATTACCAAGCTAAATATTACTCGGATAAAACTCAATATTTCTGCCCCTCTGGATTAACTAAAGCTCGCGAGTCCGAGCTTTGTGAACTGTCCATGATGGCGTTTAGAAGTCTCGATTGTAAGGGCTGGGGTCGTGTCGATGTGATGACTGATGCCGATGGTGATTTTTATCTATTAGAGGTAAATACAGTTCCCGGTATGACCGGTCAGAGTTTAGTCCCTATGGCTGCAGAGGCGGCAGGATTGGAGTTTGATGATCTGGTGCGCGCTATTTTAGAGGAGTCTCTCTAATGGTGAAGCAAGCTATCAAAGCTACCGATCAGTCGAATGAAGAGGGGAGAAGCTTTGCCGACAGACTGTTGGATAATTTAAGCAAAGTGGTCACTTTGGTGCTTTTTTCCACATTGCTCTACGGAGCCCATCTGATATTTGAGCAGGTGGATCAGCCGATCACCAAAATCACCATTGATGGTGATTTCAAGCATCTTGATCACAGGGAATTAGCGGGTTTAGTCAATGGCGAAATTGGCGGGGGATTTTTAACGGTAGACCTTGCAACGTTGCAAAAAGCACTGCGCCAACACCCCTGGGTAAGTCAGGTCAGCGTTCAGCGGCAATGGCCCTCTCATCTACAGATGAGCGTGGTTGAAGAAGTGCCGATTGCCCGTTGGGGCGAGGATGCTTTTCTAAACAGGTTGGGAGACAGATTAAGCATAGCTGATAACAGCGATCTGGCTAACCTACCTCTGTTGACCGCCCAGTTTGGAAGCTCCTCGGAAGTTATGAGGCAATATCAGCGCCTTGCGGAGTTGTTGCTGCCTACAGGGTTAAAACTCTCTGAGTTGAAGCTTGACAGCTTAGGTGCCTGGCAGGCGCAAACTAGCAAAGGTATCCAGTTGGTAATAGGCCGTGATCAGGTAGGTGAAAAAATAAGGCGTTTGGTATTGGTGTGGGGGTCTGGTCTGCACCTTCAGTCAGACAATATTGAAACTATAGATCTGCGTTACCCAAATGGGTTAGCCGTAGCTTGGCGAAACAAAGCAACGGTAGGCGCAGTCAACAATGATGGAGCGGGCAAGGGCAGTATTATCCGCGGATAATAGTAGATTACTGAGGAATAGATATGGCGAATATGAATGAACAAAATATGATTGTGGCTTTGGATATTGGCACCTCCAAAGTGGTAGCCATTGTGGGTGCTATTAGTGCCGATGGTGACCTTGAAATTGTCGGGACTGGCATGCACAGATCCACGGGCCTCAAGAAAGGCGTGGTGGTCAATATTGAAGCTACAGTAGGTTCTATTCAGCGAGCTATCGAAGAGGCCGAGTTGATGTCTGGGTGCTCCATTCATTCAGTGTATGCAGGTATTGCTGGCAGTCATATCAGAAGTCTCAATTCCCATGGAATCGTCGCCATCCGTGATCGTGAGGTGCAACCCCTTGATGTAGACAGGGTTATTGATGCGGCCAGAGCTGTAGCCATCCCCGCCGATCAAGAGATTCTTCACGTGCTGCCTCAAGAATATATTATCGACGATCAAGAGGGGGTGCATGAGCCCATTGGTATGTCGGGGGTTCGCCTAGAGGCCAAAGTACATCTAGTGACCTGCGCTGCCAATGCTTCCCAGAATGTTAAAAAATGTATCCGCCGCTGCGGCCTAGAGGTCGACAATGTGGCTCTAGAGCAATTGGCCTCCAGTTACGCTGTGTTGACAGAGGATGAGAAGCAATTGGGCGTGGCATTGGTGGATATTGGTGGAGGTACCACCGATATCGCAATATTTACTGAAGGGGCTATTCGGCATACAGGCGTGATCCCTATAGCCGGGGATCAGGTCACCAATGATATTGCTATGGCGTTGCGCACGCCCACGGCTCACGCTGAAGATTTAAAAATTAAATATGCCTGTGCTCTCGCCAAACTAGCGCGGCCAGAGGAAACCGTAAAGGTTCCCAGCGTCGGTGATCGCGAAGCCAGAGATATGTCGCGACAACTTCTCGCCGAGGTGGTAGAGCCCAGATACGATGAGCTGTTTACCCTAGTACAGTCGGAGCTTAGGCGCAGTGGGTTCGAGGAGCTTATCGCCGCAGGTATTGTGTTGACGGGAGGCACTTCAAAGATGGAGGGCGTCTGTGAGCTGGCAGAGGAAATCTTCCATATGCCAGTGAGAATTGGCACGCCCACTGGTGTTAAAGGGTTGGCGGATATTGTTAACAATCCCATTTATTCAACTGGGGTTGGGTTGCTGCACTTCGGTGTACAGGAGCAGTTAAAAGAGGGTTTAACGGAAGTTGTAAGCCAAGATGGTAAGGGCATGCTGGAGAAAATTAGACACTTTTTTCAGGGTGGAGTTTAAGGCTCAAAACCTAAGGTTTTGATAGTGTAATTTTGAGGCGCGAAAAAGGGGAAATGTATGTTTGAATTAGTGGATAGCATTCCAAAGAATGCGGAAATAAAAGTAGTAGGGGTAGGCGGCGGCGGCTGTAATGCGGTGCGTCATATGATGACAAGCAGTATTGATGGGGTGCATTTTATCTGTGCCAATACCGATGCTCAGTCGCTTAATGATCTGGCTGATGCCACTGTATTGCAGTTGGGGGGAAGCTTTACCAAAGGACTGGGTGCCGGTGCTAATCCTGAAGTGGGACGTCAGGCTGCGCTCGAAGATAAAGATCGTATAGCTCAAGCGTTGGAGGGAGCTGATATGGTGTTTATAACAGCGGGCATGGGCGGTGGCACAGGTACGGGTGGAGCACCGGTGATTGCCGAAGTTGCCAAGCAGATGGGAATCCTAACCGTGGGCGTGGTGACCCGACCCTTTGGGTTTGAGGGTCGCAAGAGAATGGAGATTGCCAACGAGGGGATCTCGCAACTAAAAGAGCAAGTTGATTCTCTGATCATAGTTCCCAACGAAAAATTGCTACAGGTGTTGGGTAAGGATATTACGGTTCTAAACGCCTTTAAACAGGCTAATGATGTGCTGTTTGGCGCAGTACAGGGTATTACCGACCTAATTCTACTGGATGGTCTGATCAATGTGGATTTTGCCGATGTGCGCACAGTGATGGCGGAAATGGGCATGGCCATGATGGGTACGGGAGAGGCCAGTGGGGCAGATCGTGCGGTGGTGGCTGCAGAGAGTGCTGTCAGATGTCCGCTACTGGAAGATATCAACCTCCAGGGAGCCAAAGGTATCTTAGTGAATATCACCAGTGGATATGACCTGACTCTGGGTGAATTCGAAGAGGTGGGCAATACAGTGCGAGAGTTTGCCGATGAGGATGCGACTATTATCGTTGGCAGTGTATTTGAACCCAACCTCGATGATCAATTGCGGGTTACGGTTGTTGCTACGGGCTTGCGCTCTGCATCAGCAACGGGTCCACGGGTTATGGTGTTGGACAACCAGCCACCGCGCAAACCTGGTGGCGATATAGACTACGGCCGACTTGATCAACCCACAGTCAACAGGCGGACCCCTGCAACCCTAGGTGGTGGAGACTCCACAGCGCGCAAACTGGATGCCCAGTTAGATCCGGAGACTGATTATTTGGATGTGCCGGCGTTTTTGCGCAAGCAGGCGGACTAGACACCGCATCGACCTCCCGCCATCGCGCCTCGGATGATAAATCTTGGTGGTGGGGGGCTTGTCTGGTAGAATCTGCTGCAAAATTGAGTGCTTTAGAATCATGGTCAAGCAACGTACAGTTAAAAATGCAATTCGTGCCACCGGCGTGGGTCTCCACACCGGCGAGAAGGTGTATCTCACATTGCACCCCTCGGCACCGGATACTGGCATTGTGTTCCGCCGTACAGACCTAGATCCAGTTGTAGAAATTGCAGCGAAAGCCGAGAACGTTGGCGATACAACGCTGTCGACAACCTTGATCAAGGACGATGTGCGAGTTTCCACTGTGGAGCATTTACTGTCGGCATTGGCGGGTTTGGGAATAGATAACATAGTGATCGATGTATCTGCGTCGGAAATTCCGATCATGGATGGGAGTGCGGCTCCCTTTGTATTTTTACTGCAATCTGCGGGCATTCAAGAGCAGGACGCAGCCAAGAAATTTATCCGCATTAAACGCCCTGTTACTGTAAAACAGGACGACAAAGAAGCAACCTTTAGACCCTTCGAAGGTTTTAAAGTTAATTTTTCCATTGAGTTTGACCATCCAGTTTTCCGTCAGCAAACACTGAGCGCAAGCATTGACTTTTCGAGCACTTCGTTTGTTAAAGAAGTTAGCCGGGCCCGAACATTTGGGTTTATGCATGAGTTTGAATATCTGCGCTCAAAGGGATTGGCAAGGGGAGGCAGTCTAGACAATGCAATTGTGGTTGACGAGTTTAAAATTGTGAATGAAAGCGGCTTGCGCTTCGAGGATGAGTTTGTAAAGCACAAAATACTCGACGCTATCGGAGATCTATATCTCTTGGGCAACAGCCTGATCGGAGAATTCGATGCTCACAAGTCGGGCCACGGCCTCAATAATGCCTCCTTGCTCGCCTTAATGGCGGAAAAAGATGCCTGGGAAGTGGTAACATTTGTTGACAACCCTGAAGATGTTCCCATATCTTATGCTTAACGCAAAACTGGCCTAAAGGGCAGTCACAGTTCAAGGCGAGTTTCCCCATTGAAAATAATCCTTATTAGCAACCGCTCAGACAAGATTAGAACGATCAGCTTACATAGCTGGGCGCGGGTTCTGCTGTCGGTGGTGCTATTGGGAATTCCCCTAGCTGTAGGTACGCTGTTGGGAGTCAAACTGGCCGATGGTCGATGGCAGCTGCTTTTTGAAAACAGCATCGCCGAGATGCAGCACGAGCTGGTTGTGCAACAGGGAGAGCTTAGTCATGGTCGCCAACAGGCGGCTAATTCGCTGTCTTCGATGACCGCAAAATTGGCGCAAATGCGAGCTCGCTTGGTACGTCTTGATGCCTTGGGAGAACAGTTAACAGAGATTGCGGGCCTTGAAGATGGTGAATTCGACTTTTCATCTGCGCCGGGGCTGGGTGGGCCTGAAAACCAGAGTTTCGTCGATCATCACAGCGCCATTGACAGTCAATCAGACCTCGCTGTGCTATTCGCAACATTGGATAGCTCGTTATCTAAGCGCGAGACGCAGTTGCAGATTTTGCGGTCGATGCTTGCAGAGCAAGAGTTGACCAGTGATCGCACCATAGCCGGCCGTCCAATTACCAAGGGCTGGATGTCTTCTGCTTACGGTATGCGAACAGATCCATTCGACGGCGAGAAGAGATGGCACGCCGGCGTAGACTTTGCGGGAAGACAGGGTTCTGAGGTTATCGCAGTGGCTTCCGGTGTGGTCACATGGTCCGCGGAAAAAAGCGGTTATGGGCTTATGGTTGAAATCAACCACAGTGACGGTTACCTAACACGCTATGCCCACAATAAGGAAAATATTGCCAAATTGGGGATGGCGGTTAAAAAAGGCGATGTTATCGCCAACATGGGCAGTTCAGGCCGCTCCACTGGCCCTCATGTACATTTCGAAGTATTCAAAAATGGTCGCACTGTCGATCCAGCCACCTATGCTCGACGCACTAGTCCCTAATCTAACCTAATATAATTTCACACAAGGCGTGGATAATACGTCCCGCTTACCCCTAGTGTTTATGGAAGAAAATTAATGTTTGGCAAACTATTAAAAAACATATTTGGCAGTAGTAATGATCGGGAGCTGCGCAAAATGCGCAAAACCGTGGATAGAATTAACCACTTAGAGTCTGAGTTAGAGACTCTGAGTGATGAGCAGTTGCAGAATCAGACAAAACTGCTGAGAGATAGAGTTGCCTCTGGGGAGACCCTGGAGCAACTCTTGCCAGAGGCTTTCGCTACGGTCAGGGAGACCGCGAGGCGAGTGCTGGGAATGCGTCATTTTGATGTTCAGATGATAGGTGGTATTACCCTTCATCAGGGCAAGATTGCTGAAATGCGTACAGGTGAGGGTAAAACGCTAGTAGCCACATTGGCAGCCTACCTAAACGCACTTAACGGCGGTGGTGTGCATGTGATTACCGTCAATGATTACCTGGCCAAGCGAGATGCCGAGTGGATGGCTCCGCTATATGACGCTCTGGGGATGTCGATTGGGGTTATCCAATCCTATCAGGGCGCCGATGCGCCCTGTTCATTCAGGGTTGACTCTGAGTCTGGCGGTCAGTTGCATGCCTGCGATAGGAAAGAAGCCTATGGCGCCGACATTACCTATGGCACCAACAATGAATTCGGTTTTGATTATCTGCGGGACAATATGGTGCTGTCGCTGGCAGATAAGTCTCAGCGCGGGCTCTCGTTTGCAATCATTGATGAGGTGGATTCAATTTTAATTGATGAAGCCAGAACTCCACTTGTTATATCGGGCGCTGCGCAGGATAGTTCTGAGCTCTACAAAACCATTAACGCTCTAGTGCTCAAACTGATACCTCAGGTTGTAAGCGAGGAGCAGTCGGATGACCCAGAGGCGCAGGGTGATTTTGCCGTCGATGAAAAAAGCCGCGGGGTTGAGCTGACTGAAGATGGCCACCAAAAAATAGAGAAAATACTGATTGATACGGGATTGCTTACAGAGGATGAAAGTCTTTATCAGGCGTCAAACCTCGGGTTATTGCACCATGTGCACTCCGCATTGAGGGCCCAGAATCTATTCCATAGAGATGTCGAATATATTATTCAAGACGGCGAGGCGGTGCTTATTGATGAGCACACGGGTCGCACCATGCCCGGCAGACGTCTCTCGGAAGGCCTGCATCAGGCTATTGAGGCCAAGGAGCAACTGAGCATACAGCAAGAAAGTCAGACCTTGGCGTCGACCACCTTCCAGAATTACTTTCGACTGTATCAAAAACTCTCTGGTATGACCGGCACGGCGGATACGGAAGCCTATGAATTCCAGCAAATCTACGCTCTGCAGGTGATGGTAATTCCCACCAATGTCGAAGTGCAGCGTCAAGACCTCAATGATTTGATTTTCCTCACTCAAGAAGAAAAGTTCGAGGCGGTGATTGAGGATATTAAGGAGATTGTTGAGAAGGGCGCTCCAGTGTTGGTAGGTACAGCTTCTGTCGAGACTTCCGAGCTGCTGTCAGGCCTTTTGGAGGCCGCTAAAATTGACCACAATGTCCTCAACGCCAAGCAACACGAGCGCGAGGCCAATATTATTGTTAATGCCGGTCGTCCCGGGGCAGTCACCATTGCTACCAATATGGCTGGACGAGGCACAGATATAGTGCTTGGAGGAAATCTCGAAGCAGAACTCAAAGCGCTTGCAAACAGCAAAGATCCAGATGCAAAGAAAGCGCTTGCTCTAAAAACTGATTGGCAACAGCGTCATGCTAAGGTGATAGAAGCTGGGGGTCTGCATATTGTGGCCACCGAGCGCCATGAATCAAGACGCATAGATAACCAGTTGCGCGGCCGTGCCGGCCGACAGGGTGATCCCGGATTATCGCGATTTTATCTATCTCTGGAAGATCCGTTGATGCGCCTTTTCGCCTCTGATCGAGTTAAGAATATGATGCGCGCTATGGGAATGGAGAGGGGTGAATCCATTGAGCATCGAATGGTCACCAATGCCATTATTAAAGCGCAACGCAAGGTGGAGGGTCGCAATTTTGATATTCGCAAACACCTTCTTGAATATGATGATGTTGCCAACGATCAGCGACAGGTTATCTACCAACAGCGCCATGATTTGCTGTCCGATGAGGATATATCCGAAGTAATAACCAATGTGCGCGTCGATGTAGTCAATCAAACCATTAGCGCTTATATGCCGCCGCAAAGTCTTGAGGAGCAGTGGGATATCGGGGGCTTAGAAAAAGCGCTTATATCAGAATTTGCGGTGAAAATTCCGGTTCAGCATTGGTTGGATGAAGATGATCGTCTCAGCGAGGATAGCCTAAGGGATAGAGTTGTCGAAGAGGTACAGGCAGCCTACGCTAAGCGATATGCCCATGTCGGCGATCAGATGCGCGAAGTAGAGCGGCAAATTATGTTGCAGTTAATGGATAATCTTTGGAAAGAGCACCTGACCAGTATGGACCAATTGCGTCAAGGTATTGGATTGAGGGCCTATGCGCAAAAGAATCCCAAGCAGGAGTATAAACGTGAATCATTTGCTCTTTTTGAAGAGCTATTGGGGAATATTAAACATGAGACTATCAAGTATCTAAGTCATGTGGAGGTTGCTAGTCGCGAAGATTTAGAGCGTCTTGAACAGCGACGTCGACAGCAGGAAACACAGAGACAGTATCGGCATGCTCAGGTCGCCAGCATCAATGAATCGCCGGATCAGGATGATTCCATGGATAAGCCCGACAGTCCTCAGCCAATTCAGAGATCTGGGCCAAAAGTAGGCCGTAACAATCCCTGTCCCTGTGGCTCGGGTAAGAAATTCAAACAATGTCACGGTAAAATTTAAGCATGGCTACTGGTAGCGGTAAATTTTCAACCCTGTATCCGGTAGGCGGCTTGCGGCTGGGTACCGCCAGTGCCGGTATAAAGACCGCTGGACGCAAGGATCTGGTATTGATGGAAATGGCCGCAGGCAGCACCGTCACCGGCGTATTTACGCAAAACCGTTTCTGCGCGGCTCCAGTGATGGTTGCCAAGCGCCATCTTCAGGCAGATGCGTCGCGCTATATGCTAATTAATACTGGCAATGCCAATGCAGGTACTGGGGAGCAGGGTGTGGCAGACGCTCTTAAGTGCTGTCAGGCTGTTGCTGATGCAGTGGATGCGCAGCCACAGCAAATACTGCCTTTTTCCACTGGAGTTATTGGTGAGCCACTGCCTGTAGACAGACTGCTAGCGGCGCTTCCCAGTGCTATTGATAATCTCTCTGAGCAGGGTTGGGCAGAGGCTGCAGAAGGTATTCTAACCACAGATACCAGACCCAAGGGCGCAAGCCTTCAGTTTGATATTAATGATGCACAGGTGACTATAACCGGCATCTCCAAAGGTTCTGGAATGATCAAACCCAATATGGCAACCATGTTGGGATTTGTAGCCACTGATGCCGCAGTTAATGAGGAGTTACTGCATCGCGCTGTCAGGTTGGCCACTGAAAAATCCTTTAACAGAATCACCGTGGACAGTGATACCTCGACCAATGACTCAGTGATGTTAATCGCCACGGGTAGCAGTGGTGTTGAGATAGATGAAAGTACCTTTGAAGCGTTTCTAGCTCAGCTCGCAGAGGTCTTTATCGCACTGGCTCAAGCCATTATCCGCGATGGAGAGGGCGCCAGCAAATTTGTTTCTGTGGTTGTTGAGGGTGCTGAAGATACACAGGAGGCGCTGGATGTTGCCTATACCATTGCAGAGTCCCCACTGGTAAAGACTGCGCTAACGGCATCGGATCCCAACTGGGGAAGAATTCTCGCCGCTATAGGCCGTTCTGGGGTTGAGGATCTGGATGTCTCCAAGGTACAGCTCAGCCTCAATTCTGTGCTGATCGCCGACTGCGGAGGCAGAGCCGCTAGCTATACTGAGGCTCAGGGTCAACAGGCGATGCAGCCAGAGGATATAGAAATACGGGTTGCTCTCAATCGCGGTCAGGCGACAGAGACTGTATGGACAACCGATCTCAGTTATGAGTACGTGCGAATCAATGCCGAGTACAGAACCTGAGTGGTTACCAGTGCCAGATAAAAGCCCCATTCATGTGGTAGCTGCGGTTATCTACGACAACAATAACCCGCACCGCATCCTTATATCAAAACGTCCAGAGCATGTACATCAGGGCGGGCTGTGGGAGTTCCCTGGGGGCAAAGTTGATCTGGGAGAGACAGCCTATCAAGCATTGCTCAGAGAGCTATTAGAAGAGTTGGATATTGAGGTAACAGAAGCCCGACCATTGATGCAGGTCTCCCATAGCTACGCTGACAAGCAGGTGTTTTTAGATATTTGGTCAGTGCTATCATTCACGGGTCAAGCTAGAGGTGTAGAGGGGCAGGAATGTCGCTGGCTGTCTCTGCGCGAATTGCTCTTAGAGGGCGCTGATTACCAATTTCCAGAAGCCAATCGGCCGATTCTAGAAAAGCTAAGATCACTAATAGACCCACTAACAGATCAAACCTCGTCCTCTAACTGAATGCTATCCAAGGAGGGCTCTCCGGCGATACTGAAACGTTCCGTAGCCCAATCCCCAAAATCAATCTGTTTACAGCGCTCCGAACAGAAGGGCCGATAAGGTGAATGATCGTTCCATTCAACCGCTGCTTTACAGGTTGGGCAGTCCACATACAAAGGTTTGCTCATAATTATATCCAGTTAAGATCGCGCTCTGTTTAGAAAATATTGATGTAGCTCCTGCACGCGGGGCGCTATGCTATCAATGCTCTGGGAGTTATCAAAAATCCAGTCGGCTCTCTGACGCCTCTGTTCCCGTTCCATCTGAGTATCCATAATAGATTGAATTTCCTCAGCACTTCCCCCATCCCTTAAGCTGGCTCTTTGACGTTGTAATTCTGTGGGTACATCGATCAGTAACAGGCCATCAACCAGCTGCTGCTGATCTGTTTCCAGCAGTAGTGGAGATTCCAAAATAACATAGGGGCTAGTTTCTGTCTTCTGCAGTTCCGAGACAATCCAATCTCTAATCAGTGGATGAAGCAATTGCTCCAACCAGCGTTTCTGAGCTGGATCGGAAAATACTATCTCGCGCAGGGCCGGCCGATTCAGTTGACCATCAGCCAATAGTATAGCCTCGCCTATATCTCTATCTTTAAAGTGATTGCGAATGGACTCCAAGGCTTTTGATTTGGGTTTAACCACCGCCCTTGAGCCCTGGTCTGCATCTACGACTTTCACCCCCAAGTCGATAAAAGCCTTAGCCACTGTGCTTTTGCCGCTGCCTATGCCGCCTGTTAGCCCAACCCTAAGTCGCTGCTCTGTCACGTTAAAATCACTTATTTGAGGTTAAAAAGTCAGGAACTGCTGGACAATGCTATCACCCCATTGCAGAGCAATCCATCCGGAAATACATAGATATGGGCCAAAGGCAAAAGGGGTATTCTTGTTTCGACCAGCAAAAATAATCGCACAGCAGCCCACTAGAGTGCCCAGCAGAGAGGACAGCAGGATAACTAAGGGAACCATCTGCCAACCCAGCCAGGCGCCAAGGGCAGCATTTAGTTTAAAGTCACCATAGCCCATACCCTCTTTGCCAGTCACAAATTTAAATGTCCAGAACAGTATCCAAAGTGGTAGATAGCCGACTATGGCACCGACAACAGCCTCGCCAGAGCTCACAAATAGCCCGTCCAAGTTAATCAGCAAACCCAGCCACAGCAGTGGTAGCGTAATTTGGTCGGGAAGTAATTTTTCTCGAAAATCCATGACTGCCAACAGTATTAAAGCGTAGGAAAAAACTATGCTGTAGCAGGTTTTCACATTCAGGCCATACTGAGATAGAAAGTAAGCGGTAATTAGACCTGTAATCAGTTCAACAATGGGATACTGAAGCGAAATCGAGCTGCCGCAGGCATTGCAGCGACCTCTTAGATAACAATAACTCAAGATGGGAATATTATGAACTGGCTTTATAGGGGTGCTACAGCTAGGGCAGTGAGACGCAGGTTTTGACAGCGTGATTGACTGTTTATGTACGGGGTCTAAACCCAAAAACTCCCTGGAATCTCTGGTCCATTTTACCAGGAGCATAACCGGCAATCGCAAGATAACCACATTTAAGAAACTGCCAATGATCGACCCAAATACCAATCCGGTCAGCGCTAGTGTCGTAGGTGAAAAACTTAAGTCGAATATCATCAATTTTGGTTTCGCATCCGTAATGGGTTCAGTGCCGTGGCGTTCGCAGCTAGCTCAGTTGCACCAGTATACTAAATTATATGACCGAGCTGAAAAATAGGCAGATACATAGCCAACAAAAGGCCGCCGACCAACAGTCCCAAAACAAGCATCATAACAGGCTCGATCAACGGGATTATAGTATCCAGTGAAAGTTCGACGTCCCGCTCATATAATCGACCCGCTCTATCTAGTATTTGCCCCAGAGATCCGGATTCTTCACCCACATTAATCATCTGTTGTAATGCGGTGGTGAAAGCCGGCTGTTTCCCCACAGCCCGATAAAGAGAAATGCCATGGGAGAGATCCTGTCTTATGGTTTGGATGATTTCTGTATAAAAAGAGTTATTTACGGTGGTCGCAGTGGCTTTCAAAGCGTCTAAAATAGGCAGTCCAGCGCTAAAAGTGGTTGCCAAAGTGCGGGAAAACCTCGCTAAAATTAGATTTCTTGTCAGCTTTCCAACAATGGGTAATCTCAGCACTATCCTATCTGCCAGCCGGGAGATTTTCAGCGATCTTTTTTTTGCCAGTAAAAAACCACCGCAACAGCTAATAAAAACAGCTACTAAATAGAGCCACAGGCGTTGAAAAATCTCAGATAATTCGAGCACAAATAAAGTAATTCCTGGGAGATCGGCACCAAATTCGCCAAAAGTCTGAGCAAATCCGGGAACCACCTTAGTTAATAGTACCGCCGTTACAAGCATAGCGACCAGCAGCACTATGCAGGGATAGGTAAGGGCTTTTTTAATACGTATTTTAAGTCGTTCGGATTGCTCTTTGTGATTTGCAAGACGCTCCAAAATAGTCGCTAAAGTAC
>Ga0208881_1000455_pt1 | contig 14414 bp, 10 predicted proteins | sample Knorr_S23_td_AAI_FD_185610 | JGI IMG/M metagenome (GOLD analysis project Ga0208881, IMG submission 185610) | Marine microbial communities from Southern Atlantic Ocean transect - Knorr_S23_td_AAIW_ad_876m_LV_B (SPAdes) (version 2) | ecosystem: Environmental > Aquatic > Marine > Oceanic | place... | reverse complement strand
TCACATGGCAGGACGCAGACAACCCATCGTCGCCGTGCTAGGCCACGTCGATCACGGCAAGACCTCGCTGCTGGACCACATCCGCAGCCTCGGCAAAGATGCCCGCGCGTCAGTTATGGATCGAGAGGCTGGAGGCATCACCCAGCACATCGGTGCAACCGAGGTCCCCGCTGACATCCTCAACGCCCTGTGCGCACCCTTGCTGGGCGGCAAGACGTTCGACTCACCCGGCCTCCTGTTCATCGACACCCCCGGCCACCACTCGTTCTCCACCCTGCGCTCGCGCGGCGGCTCCCTAGCCGACATCGCCATACTGGTCGTCGATGTCATGGAGGGGACTAGGCCGCAGACGATCGAGTCATTGCGCGTCCTCAAGGAGGCCAAGACGCCGTTCGTCATCGCGGCCAACAAGATCGATCGTATCCACGGCTGGCACTCCGAGCACGGTCGCTCGATGGCTGAAGCCATGGGTGACCAGTCGAAGGAGGCCATGGGGCTGTTCGAACAGCGCTACTGGAAGCTGGTTGGTCAGTTCGCCGAGCACGGCTTCAACATCGAGCGCTACGACCGCGTCGACGACTTCACCAAGGACATCGCACTGGTTCCGCTCTCCGCTCGCGAGGGTGAGGGAATCCAGGACCTGCTTGCCGTGGTCATCGGACTGGCCGAGCGCTACCTCGCCGAGCAGTTAACCGACATCGAAGGCTCGGGCGAGGGCACAGTACTCGAGATGAAGGAGGAGCGTGGCCTCGGCAAGACGCTCGACGTCATCCTGCACCGAGGCTCAATCGAGAAAGGCAACGAGATCGTCCTAGTCACCGACGATGGTGGGCGCGCCACGCGCGTCAAGGGTCTGTTCACTCCTCGTGGTATGAGCGAGATGCGGGATGCGGGCAACCGCTGGGACGCTTCTGATGCGGCCCATGCCGCTAGCGGGCTCAAGATCTCGGCCCCGGACCTCGATGGAGTGCTCGCAGGCACCACCCTACGAGTGGTTCACACCGATGCAGAGCGCACCGAGGCCCTAGCAGCCGCGCACGAGGAGTCCAAGCTCTCGATCGAGCTCGAGGAAGAGGGTGTGTGCATCAAAGCGGACACTGTCGGAGGTCTCGAGGCGCTCGCCAAGGAGCTCAACGCCATTGAGGTCCCGATTCGCATGGCCAGCATCGGCCAAGTCAGCCGCAGGGACATCCGCAACACCGAGGCGGCCAGCAACCCGCTTCACCGCGTCATCATGGCATTCAGCACCGACATCCTGCCTGATGCCGTCACAGAGGTCGAGAACTCCGATGCCGGAGCCAAGCACATAGGCTCCGACATCATCTACCGAATCCTGGAGGAGCATGAGGAGTGGGTCGAGCAGCGAGGCCGCGAACTCGAGGAGGCCAGCCGCGAGATGGTCGTCTACCCAGGCAGGATCCTGCTTCTTCCCGACCACACCTTCCGCGTCTCCAAGCCGGCTGTGGTCGGCGTCAGGGTGGTGGCCGGTCGCATCCACGTCGGCCAGTACCTGCTCAAGGAAGAGAGGCGCATCGGGCGAATCAAGTCGATCCGTTCCGGTGAGAATTCGATGAAGGAGGCGATGCAGGGGGACGAGGTCGCCATAGCCATCCAAGGAGTCACTGTGGGGCGTCAGATCGACGAGGGTGACAGCCTGCTTGTGGACATCCCAGAATCGCATGCGAAGAAGCTCAGGAAGATGGAACTGACATCGGCCGAACAGGATGTATTCGATGAACTGCTAGCCATTCATCGCAAGGAAGACCACTTCTGGGGCCGCTGAGAGTTTTGATGCGTTTCGCGTTCACGAGGACCGAAAACTCAAGTAGTGTATGAGTGGGCCTGAGGGCGTTAGTAGGTCAGGTTGTCACATGGCTCAATCAGCAGATCCTAAGGCTCGCGAATTGATCCAGACGGTCGCCCAAATCTCAAACGGCCTGATGAACGAAGTCGCCAAGGTTATCATCGGCAAGCAGGAGAACCTGCGCAGGATCACTATCGGCATCCTCTCGAACGGCAACACCCTCATCGAGGACTTCCCCGGACTGGCCAAGACCCTGATGGCGAACACCTTCGCCACTGCCCTCGGATGCAAGTTCAAGCGCGTCCAGTTCACCCCGGACCTGCTGCCCGCTGACATCATGGGGACATACATGTACGACCAGCAGGCGGGCGAGTTCAAGCTCCGCCCCGGACCGCTGTTCACCAACGTCCTTCTCGCTGACGAGATCAACCGCGCTCCGCCCAAGACCCAAGCCGCTCTGCTTGAGGCCATGGAGGAGAAGCAGGTCACCATCGAGGGCATCACCCACAAGCTCCCGGCGCCTTTCATCACCATGGCCACGCAGAACCCCATCGAGCAGGAGGGCACCTACCCGCTGCCTGAGGCGCAGATGGACCGCTTCCTGATGAAGATGTCAATGGGCTATCCAGACCGTCAGGAGGAGAAAGCCATCCTGCAGCGCAGGAAGCTGCGCGGCAAGGACGAATACGACATCGAGCAGATTACCAGCCCGAAGAAGGTCGTCGCCATGCAGAAGGCGCTTGAGACGGTCCACGTCGACCCCGCCATCATGTCCTACATCGTCGAGTTGGTCCAGCGCACCCGCGAGGACCACCGCGTCATCACCGGAGCTTCGCCGCGTGCCAGCCAGTCTCTGTTCAAGACCAGTCGTGCGTCCGCGGCGATTGACGGTCGCGACTACGTCATCCCAGACGACATCAAGAACGTCGCACTCGAGGTCGTCAGCCACAGGATACTCCTCAAGCCCGAATCGAAGATTCGCGGCGTCACCGGACGGCACATCACTCGCAAGATACTGTCCGAAGTGCCCGTCCCGGTCATCCAGTGATTCGCAAGATTCACGGTAGTCCCGCGGTTTTCCCCCAGTGAGGGACATGTCTGCGCCGGTCGTGATTGCGGTTGTCAACCACAAGGGCGGTTGCGCCAAGACCACCACGGCGGTCAATCTGGCCTCGGCTCTGGCCGTCGGCAACGAGCAGATGGGCGTCTCCGGGCGCAGGGTCCTGCTGGTCGACCTCGATCCCAAGGGAAACGTCGCCACCACCTTCGGCATCGACAAGAGGTCACTGGGCCCGACGATGAACGAGTTGTTCAAGGGAGGAGTGGACGGCGCGCCGGTCACCCTCAACGAGTGCCTGCTCGGCCCCGAAAACCTGACTGAGGCTATGCGCGCGGCTTGGAAGCTCCACAACCCCGAGCGCAAACGGGGACCTCCCAAGGACATCGCCATCGACAACCTGTGGCTGTTGCCCGCCGACCTCGACCTGTCTGGTGTCGAGATCGATCTCGCCACCAGGATCGGACGCGAGAATCGACTCAAACTGGCTCTCGAGCAGGCTGTGGGGCACTTCGACGTGGTCATCGTCGACACCCCGGCCTCTCTGGGTCTGCTGACAGTGAACGCGCTTGCTGCGGCCAACTGGGTGCTGATACCCATCCAGGCCGAATTCTACGCGCTCGAGGGCATGGGGCAGCTGATCAACGCCATCCGAGAGGTGCAGAAGGCGATCAATCCAGAACTCAAGATGTTTGGAATCGCTCTGACTATGGTTCAGACCAATAGCAACCTCGGCGAGACTGTGGCTGAACGAGCGCGCAAGCATTTCGGCGACCGGGTGTTCGAGACTGCCATCCAGCGCTCTGTGGCGATAGCCGAGGCACCGCTGGAGGGGGCACCGATAGTCATCGCGAAGAAGCCGAACAAGTCCAACCCGGGCAGCAAGGCGTACTGGGACCTCGCTAGGGAAGTGGATGCACGCATCGAGCGGATACTGAGCGGCTAGTCCTCGCCCACTCTCTCGAGGGCTGACTGCTTTGCATCGAGCAGCGCGGCCTCCCACTTCGACTTGAGGACCGCCTCGAGCGATTTGAGGATCTCCTTGACCTCCTTCTTTGAGAGGTCGCCGCGCTTGGCGAACTGCTCCTCGAGCTTGGCCATCATCTCGCCCTCGCGCTTCTTGGCGAACTCGGCCACCCTGTGCTCCATCTCGACCTCCTGCTCAAGCGCCATCTCCTGGCGGCGAAGGGCTAGTGCGACCTCCATGGTCTCCCGCTCGGACCGGAAGCGGCGGTCGAGCTCGGCCAGCGCACTGCGCTCTGATTCCTCCTCGAGTTCCTTGATTCGTACGTCGACGTCGGCCTTCATATCCTTCTCGAGCGATGCTCGCTCGTCCTTGAGCTGCTTCTCCAATTCCACCTCTCTCTCCCTGCGGGACTCGGAGAGGCGCTCCCTCCTCTGCATCTCCTGATCCAAGCGATGGGCCTCGACCTTTCTGTGGACTCCGCTCTCCATGGCCTCACGCAGGTCCATCTCGACTCGGCGCTGCATCCTCTCGACGTCTTGGGCCGCCTCGAGCTCCAGACGCTCCTCGAGGAACGCTCTGCGGCGCTCATACTCGGTCTCCATCTCGTCCTTGAGCCTGCTTCGCAACTGGGTGGAGTGCGCCTCTATGCGACGGTCGCGCTCCAGATCGAGCTGTTCGCGCAGCCGGTTCTCCTCGCGGCGGAGCCGATGCAGCATCTCCTCGCGAAGCAGCCTCTCCTCACGCTCCAAGGCCTCGGTCTCGAGGCGTTCCATCTCGTCCTCGAGCTCGGCTCTGAGGTCTGCCTCGATCTGCTGCAGCCTCTCCTCGAACAGGATCTCGTTGGCCTTGCGCATCGCCCCGTGCATCCCGGAGACCCTCTCGGTCATCTCGGTGATGCGCATCCGGCGCTCGCGGCGGATGCCGGAGCGCAGTTTCGACTCCTCGTCCAAGCGCTCCCTAGCGCGTGCCACCGACTCCATGCTGGAAGAAGCGGAGAGGGCGTGCTGGGCACGCAGTTCAGTCAGTTCGTCGATACCTTCGGTATCGTTGCCATCCGGCGACTTGCTCTCACTCACGGGTACCCATCCCCAAGTTGACGCTCATTTCTGAGTATTTGAGAGCGAAGGGTCCGAATCGGCTGATAAAAGCGGTTTCAGGATACTATCGGAAGCCACGAACCCGTGTGGATCTGACGTCATCTGAAAGTTAATACGGACAGATAAACAGGCGTTTTCGTGAAACACACGCACCTTCTGGTCGCTATTTTCCTGTTATTGACGCCGCTGGCCGGTTGTTTCGGTTCCAGCCCAATACAAGGGCCAGACTGGAAAGGCGGTGCCGACGACAGGAACGGAGTCGAGGGAGATCCCGGGGTCGAGTGGGGGCCGGAGGTTTCCGACAGGGCGAGCGAATGGCTACGTCAGAATATCCGCGACGAGATCTACGACCAGGTGTACTACCACTACTGGGACCTGCGCGAGCACATGGAGGCGCTGCAGCAGGACCACTCGGGAATCATGCGCCTCTCCACGATCGGACGCAGCGTCGACGGTGAGTTGGATCCGTTCAATGACTATGGCAAGCTGCTGCTGGCGGAGGTCACCAACCTCTCCGACACGACACCCAAACCGCAGATTCTCATCGATGGGGGGCACCACGGCAACGAGCAGCTCGGGATGGAGGTGGCGATGCTCCTGCTCGACTACCTGGTGACCGAGTACGAAGAGGACGCTTGGGTCAAGGAATTCGTCGACAGCCACGACATCTTCATCTTCCCCATGGTAAATGTCGACGGCAACACCCGTGACACGAGGGCCAACTCCAACGGGGTCGACCTCAACCGCAACTACCCCTTCGAATGGGACGGTGCCGGCAGCGGGCCTGCGAGCGAGCCCGAGGTGGCTGCTAATGTGGAGTTGTTCGAGGCACACGACTTCCGCCTCTACATATCGATGCACACCGGCACACTCTGGTTCCTGACGCCGTGGGGATACACCGAGTCACTCACGCCTGACGTCGAGATGTACACCCGCCTAGAGCAGGAGCTGACTGAGCTCACCGGACTCAGAGCCGGACCGGCTGCGGCTGAGCTGTACATCGCCAAGGGGACCTCGCTCGACTACGGATACTCGCTCGGGATGCCCTCAGTGACCATCGAGGTGGACAATGAGCAGTGGGGGATGATCTCGGTGGAGGAGAAGCAGTCCCGGCTCACTGCCGCTTTCATCGGCTCGTTGTACATGATGGGAAACTACCCCCTCTTCGGTGCCCATCCCGTGCTTGATGGTAGCAGCCATCCTACCGAGATAGTCAACGGCGAGTCCTTCACCCTCTCCCTCGAACTGAACAACACCGGCTTCGGACCGCTTGTCAACGGGACCTTCTGGTTGAAGGGAGACGGTTTCAAGGCGTCACCTGACTGGATAGAGATAGCCGAGTTGGGTGCAAACAACTCGACCACACTGGAGTTCACCGTGCGGCCGCTGTACACCGGGAACGTCTCCGTCGAGTTGGAGGGGAGCTTTCGAACGCTGCTGATCGACGGGGCACCAGAGCTGCTGCTCTCCGAGAGCAATCGCTCTGTGGTGTTCCTCAAAGTGAGCAGGGATAACCGGGGACTGTTGCCGGGTTGGTCCTTCCCACTGGGGTTGCTCTCCCTCGCTGTAGCCGCAATAGCGATGCAGTTTGGCTCCGGCCCACGAACGTCTAGAAAGTGACGTTGAACGCGGACTCGCAGGCCGGGCAGGTGAGCTCACGGGTCCCGGGCCTCGGCCTGATCCTCAACGTCCTCTCGCAGCCCGGGCAATCGATCTCCACCTTGACGATCTTGGCGGTGAGAGTGAAGCTGCCCATGCAGGCCCCGCAGGTCAGCTCGACCGGTCTCTCGTCAGTGCCGGCGATGACCACGGTGTTGCAGTGTGGGCACGGTAGGGACTCGTCGGTCAGTGAGTCGATGGTCGGCTGGTGGCTGACGCGGCAGACCGCTCCGCAAACCTTGCACTCCTTCTCGCCCAAACCCTGGGGCAGCATGTGGTCGCAGTGAGCACATTCCGCAAGCGGAGGAGCGTACTTCGACTCGACCTCGATCGAATCCGCCATGGGCCTCGATTCCGGGCTGGGTTAATCAAGCGGTCGCAGAAGAGTCGTCGTCTGAGAGGCCAATCGCAACCCTCAGCGCCTCGGCGAGGTCGCGGCCAAGCTCCCGACCCAAGTCGACTAGGGTCGTCACTCTCTGGGCCCCGGTTCCCGAAACCCACATGCCGTTGAGGATGACTATCAGCGCGCTGGCCTCGTGCAGGGCCACACCTGCGAAAATACTGGTTAACTCGCCCAGCAGGACCGTCGTCACAAGGAACAGCGTGACCCCCACAGAGATCACTATGTTGGCGTATACCGCTCCGCGTGTCCTCTTGGCGAGGGTGATGAGCCGGGAGAGGGCCCTCGGGTCTTCTCCGGGTATCAGCACGTCAGCGGCGTCGAGGTTGACCTGCTCGCCGCTGCCTACTGCCACTCCTACATCAGCTGCTGCCAGTGCGCCGGCGTCGTTGAAGCCGTCACCTGCCATCAGAGTGCGGCGCGCCTTCGAGCGCTCGGAGACCCACTGGGCCTTGCCCTCTGGGTCGACGCCGCCTCGGCATGCGGCAGAATCGATTCCGAGGCGTTGTCCGAACGCCTCGACGCTGGCCTGCTCATCGCCGCTCAGTATCTCGACGGTGATGTCGTGCTCACGCAGGGCGGCGATGAGTTCCTCGACGCCTTCGCGGGCGTCGTCGTGGGCGAAGCCGAACGCGGCGACCGCCTTGCCGTCGATAGCGAGCACGCTAGCGCCATAGCCGGCCTTCCTGGATTTGGTGAGTGCCGAGTCTATGTCGAGTGGTATGCTGACGTCGTTCTCGAGCAGCCAGTCGGCCCGCCCGAGCAAGACCTCCTGCCCGCGCAGTTTGCCTCTGACACCGGCGTCTCCGTCGGTGATGTCGGTGACATTGCTAGCCTTGAGGGAGCGCTGCTCGGCCAAATCCAGGATGCTCTTGGCGTAGGGGTGGTTCGAGCGCTGCTCGAGCCCCGCGGCAATCTGCAGCGCCCGGTACTCGTTCTCGTGCTCAGAGACTGTGAGGCCCGTCATCCTAGGACGTCCGCTAGTCAGCGTGCCGGTCTTGTCGAGCAGAGCCAGATTCACGCCCGCAGCCGCCTCGAGCACGTCGCCGCCGCGTGCGACCAGTCCTGAGGCGGAGGCGGAGGAAAGGGCGGCTGCGTGCGGCACTGGAGCAGCGAGGAGGAGCGAGCAGGGGCACGATACGACCCATAGAAGGAGTGTGATGAGGATAGCCTCGGATGTTACACCGTACGCGAGGAATGCTATCGCTGGCGCGCCCAGCATCACCAAGGGCACCCAGACTGCGGTGAACCTCTCGATAGCGCTCTGCGTCCTAGTAGGCTGGTCTCGGTAGCGCCTGACGAGGTCGATGAGACTCGAGAGTCGTGTGTCGTCCCCGCTTGCCTGAGCGCGGATCACCAGAGGTCCGCGTACTAGGCTGAGGCCGGCCTCCACAAAATCCCCGGCCTTGACTGGAATGGGCAAGGGCTCGCCGGTGAGCGGAGCGCGGTCTATGGACCCAACGCCCTCGACGACGATGCCGTCTACTGGTACGACCTCGCCCGAGCGGACCTCGACGAGATCACCCGGTTCGAGTGCTTCCACCGGAGTGAGGTCCTCGCAGTGGTCATTGACTCCCCCTGTTGCTACGGAAGATGGTAACACCGTCAGCGAGCGAGAGTGGGAGTGGGGCTCATGCTCGCTCGGTCTCGGCTCAAGCAGTCGTGCCCTACGCGGCAGCCTGTCCAAGCCCCCCTGCATAGACTCCCGGGCCTTGATTAGCGCCCTGTCCTCGAGATGGGAGGCGAATCCGACGAGCCCGACCACCATCAGCGCTTCAGCCCATTCGTGCAGGTACATTGCACCGATGACGGCGAGCGAGGTCAGGACCTGGAATCCCAGAATCCTGTTCTGGATGCTGGCGAAGGCCTCTTGGAACATCTGGTAGCCAGCGAAGATGACACCGAAGAAAGCCACCCCGGCCGCAAACGTATTCGGGATATTGTGGATTTGCTCTATGGCGATGATGCCGCCGATGAGCGGGACGGTCATCGCCGCGCCCAGCAGTCGAATTTGATCGGGCCTGAGCCTAGCGCTCTTGGAGGGCACCAGCTTCAATTCAGGCCCCAGTATCTTGCGCATCCTCAGCTCGGAGACCTCCCTGAGGCTGGGATCGTCGAGCCAGAGGCGCTGCATCTCGACCTTGCCGTCATCCAGACGGACGTTGAGTACTCCTGGGATATCCATGAGAGTGGTTCTCAGTGCCCGGCGATCAACGCCTATCCTCGCAGCGACCTCCCTCGGGGTCTGCCCCACCACGGCCAGCCACTCGATGTCGGGGCTGTGGCCGAGGTTCTCCAATACCGAGGAGGCTCGGGATATCTTTCCCTTGCTGATGTCCAGATTGATCCTCACTCGGCCGTCGGTGGCTGAGACCCGGCACTCCTCGATTCCCGGTAGGCGCTGTACAGCCCTCGTCGCCTTCATCGCGCAGTCGGGGCAGTCCATACCCCGGATGTCCCATTCGAACTCGTGCACGCCGTCTGCTGCGAGGTCGGCGTCGAGTACGTCACCAGCCGATTCAGCGACCGCCTCGATGGCGGGCTCAGGCTTCGGCGACGGCTTCTCCTTAGATTTCGGACGCATGAAGTCTGGCAACTTGAGTGGGGGTATCTTGGGCATGGAGGGAAAGACGGGGGACTCTTCCGGTTTCTCCGAAACCGAAGTCTCCTCGTCATCGTCGTCCAGAACTAGGAAGTCCTCATGCTCCTCGTCCATACACAGGCCATCCAGTGGTCCCGCTTGAACATGATGCGAGGGGTCTCGTGCGGTGGAATCATCATCCCAGTGCCGCCCCGGTCAGCTATGGTAGAGCTTCCTCAGGGCCGTACCTGGGACATGATCGTGTTCGATGTGGACGGAACTCTGATGGACGCCGGGGGTTTTCATCCCGACCTGATTCCGCTGGTTCGCGAAGTCGAGGCGCGCGGTCTTCCGATCTCACTCGCATCCGGTCGCACGCTTCCCAACGTCACTCCTATCAGGCAGTCGCTCGGGGCATCCGGGTTCATCGTAGCCGAGAACGGCGGCATGGTCTGGGACAGCGGCGAGGGACACGAAATCATCACGCGGGCCGACGGCTCCCGCGCTAGAGCAGCCGTACAGTGGCTGGCCACCCAGATAGATGACTTCGATGCGGCGGGAATAGAATCGAACCGCTGGCGCGAGACCGAGTGGTGCCTATTCGAGAATGGAAATGAAGATTTGATGCGCGAGCTCCTCGCTGGCAGCGAGTGGTCTGACCTCATCGTCGTACCCACGGGTTTCGCGGTTCACATCACGGCCCCTGGAATAGACAAGGCGGGGGGTCTGCGGATGGCCTTCGAACAGCGTGGTGTAGACCCTGAGAGGGTGCTCGTGTGCGGTGATGCGCCGAACGACATCTCGATGTTCGAACTCTGCGGCTTCTCCGTCGCAGTCAACGACGAGCGAGAGGATGTGGTGGACGCGGCCGACTGCCTGACTGCGGCACGTGGGATAGAGGGCTCGCTCGAGTTCCTCAAGGCCGTAATTGCAATCCTGTGAGCGTCATTGGTGCAGGTGGCAGGATTTGAACCTGCGAAGCACTACGCATCGGATCTTGAGCCCGACCCCTTTGACCACTCGGGTACACCTGCGGCGCTGCTAGGGAAGTTTGCCTCTTGATACTCGCGCCTCGGGGGGTTTTGCCGGATGTCGCTAGGAATTGTTCAATAGTCTCCCTCCACCCACTCCCGACGGGTTGCTCTGATGGACGAAGATGGTGCTGCACCTAGGCTAAATAGGAACCAGTTGCAATCCATCGAGAAGTCCCTTTTCGAACTCTCTCGCAAGCAGAAGTCCCAGACCATTCCAGTCGACCTGCCAGTCCCCGCATTCTGGGGCTCAGTGGGACAGTTGCTGCACCATCTGGAAGTGGAGCTTGCAGAGACCATCAGGGACGAGGGCATGACTGCTAAGGCGCAACTCAAGTCACGACGGCTGGGCACCATCCGGACCTGCGTCAGCGATCTGACTCGCCTGCGGCTGAACGCGTTCACCCAGCACGCTGTCCTCTCGAACCTGCTTAAGTCCCCTCAGGGTGACGCGGTGAACGTGGCTGCGAATTTCGAGACGATGGACTGGGAGAGGTATGACCCCTCTGAGAGAGCCTACTACTCCGGGGTCGGTCACCTCGTTGAGAAGTACAAACACGAAGTCTCGTGGAACGCCCTGCTACGGGGCTCCAGCATCGAGATTCCCGAATCGGCTAACATCACCGGACACGCTCCTCTTACTGAGTTCATCAAGCAGGATGAGAAGATATCCTACGCGACACCCGATGCAGTACGGACACCGCCCAGCGGCAACTGGGAGGATCCCGAGATTGACGAAGAGGATCGGATTCGGCAGATTGACGCGTTTCCGGGCCGCGCCACCGGTGCTGCCCCTCCTGCACCTCTCAAGGAGCCCCCTGCTGAAGATGAGAGCGGGCTGCGCCGCATCCGCATCCTGAAGGACCTCTCCGATCCCATAATCACCGAAGACGGCTCGGAGATAGTGCTGACTGCTGGCGATGTCGAATCATGTGCGGCTCCGATTGCTGATACCCTCATCGCCGCCGGCTTCGCCGAACCGGCGCCGCTGTGATTCTCGCAATGACTTAGTGTCGCCATTACTCGAAGTGGCTCACCAGAGGTGAGCCAATGGGCAAGACGATTACCAGAAAACAGGTTGTAGAATTGAGGAAGGGTTTCGCGGCGAACCCATCGAACAAGGTCGCGCAGAACGCCGTGACGAACGTGCAGTTGCCCGATTTGACTTTGGACAGGAACCTGGTTCAGAACATGGACTCCTCTTTCAGCACCAAGCTGGATGATTGGAAGGTGACCGCTCAGATGAAGAGTGGTCGGTGCTGGCTGTTCGCGACTCTGAACCTGTTCAGGGTCGGTGCGATGAAGAAGATGAATCTCAAGAACTTCGAGTTCAGCCAGGCCCACATTCACTTCTGGGACAAGTTCGAGCGGGCCAACCACCTGCTCGAGGCCATCATCGAGACGGCTGACCGCCCCGTCGACGACCGCACCATTCACTTCCTGCTCTCCGACCCGATCGGCGACGGCGGTCAGTGGAACATGGCGATGAACCTGATTCGCAAGCACGGCCTGGTCCCCAAGTCGGCCTATCCCGAGTCTAACACCAGCAGCGCGACACGCTGGATGAATACCGAGCTGAAGAACATCCTGAGGAGTTCGGCCTGTGAGATCCGGGCCATCCTCGAGGGAGGTGGCACGGAAGATGAGGCCCGGGAACACAAGGAGAAGAGGATAGCAGACGTCTGGAAGATGCTGTGCATCCACCTGGGCACTCCACCCAAGACATTCGACTGGCAGTGGCGCGACAAGGATGACGAATTCCACCGCAAGGGCAGGATGACCCCGCAGCAGTTCGCCGCTGAGTACGTCGACATCGAGTGGGAGGACTACGTCTGCATCGTCAACGACCCCCGCAACGAGTACTATCGGACCTACACCATCGACTTCCTGCAGAACGTCGCCGGCGGGCCTCCCGTAGTCTACCTGAATGTGCCGAGCAAGGAGATGAAGGCGGTCACGCAGAGGCTGCTCGAGGACGGCATGCCCGTCTGGATGGGTTGCGACGTCGGCAAGGAGATGGATCGCAAGAAGGGGCTCTGGGACGCCGACCTGTTCGACGTCGAGGGACTCTACGGGGTCGAGTACGGCATGGACAAGGCCGACAGGCTGCGCCACAACCAGACCATGATGACTCACGCGATGCTGTTCACCGGTGTCGATGTGGTCAATGGGAGGGCCCGACGCTGGCGTGTCGAGAACTCGTGGGGGGGCGAGACCGGTCAGAAGGGCTACTACACGATGAACGACAGCTGGTACGACGAGTACATGTTCGAGATAGCTGCTCCGACCTCGTACCTGAATGAGAAGATGGTCGCCGGACTCGAGACCGAGCCTGTGGTGCTTCCGGCCTGGGACCCAATGGGCAGCCTAGCCTAGGTTGCGCAGCGAGAGTTCGATGGTGACCGAATCGGGGATCGGGATTCGCAGAACCTTGCGGAGCGCCTTCTCGTCCTTGGCGGTGTTAGTCACCAGCTCGAGCAGGCGCTTGTGGACTCGCATCTCCCAGTGGTCCCAGGTCTCCGCGCCCTCTCCGTCCGGACTCTTGCGGCAGGGCACGACCAGACGGCGCGTAGGCAGGGGAATCGGGCCACGTAGATTGACGCCGGTCTCCTCTGAGATCGACTTGATGTGCTCGCAGACCAAGTCTACGTCAGAGTGATTCTCGCCGGTCAACTTGATGGTGGTGACGACAGCCATCCCACTCACCAAGTATCAATTTCGCGAATCACTTCTTCTCGACCTTCATACAGACGCCAGCGGCGACTGTCTTGCCCATGTCGCGGATTGCGAAGCGGGCTAGTTCGGGGAACGCGTCCATCTGCTCGATTGCCATGGGCTTGGTCGGCATGAAGCGAACGAGAGCGGCGTCACCGGTCTTCAGGAACGGAGGGTTGGCCTCCTTGGTCTTCGAGTTCTCGAGGAGATCGACGAAGCGGACTGCTACCTGCGAGGTGTGGGCGTGGAACACCGGGGTGTATCCGGAGCCGATGGCCTTCGGGATGTCCATTAGTTGGATCTGTCCGACGAAGGTCTCGTCGTGGCGGACGAACATCGGGGGGGTGTCCGTGTATCCTGCGACGTCGCCCCGGCGGATGTCGGTGGCCGCCAGACCGCGGACGTTGAAACCGACGTTGTCGCCGGGCTCGGCTCTGTCGACGTTGGTGTGGTGCATCTCGATGCTCTTGACCTCAGCAGACTGCTGGCTCGGGTTGAACACGACGGTCTTGCCGACGTTCAGCACTCCAGTCTCTATCTTGCCGACCGGCACAGTGCCGATTCCGCTGATCTTGTAGACGTCCTGGATAGGCAGACGCAGCGGCCTGTCGGTAGGCTTCGGAGGCATCTGTATCTTGTCGATGGCTTCGAACAGCGTCATGCCGTTGTACCAAGGCATGTTCTCGCTCTTGTTGAAGACGTTGTCACCAGCCAGTGCAGCACAGGGGATGAACGGTACCTCGTCGGTGTTGAAGCCTGCCATCTTGAGGAGGCCGGTGACCTCGGTGACGACGCTGTCATACTTTTCCTGAGAGTAATTGACGCCGCTGATGTCCATCTTGTTGACGTTCACGATCAGCTGCTGGACGCCTAGGACGCGGGCCAGGAAGGCGTGCTCCTTGGTCTGGGCGTTCACACCGTCGTCGGCGGCGACGCAGAGGACTGCGGCGTCGGCCTGACTGGTGCCGGTGATCATGTTCTTCACGAAGTCGCGGTGACCTGGCGCGTCGATGACGGTGAAGTAGTAGTTGGGGGTGAAGAACTCCTTGTGAGCGACGTCGATGGTGATGCCTCGCTCGCGCTCCTCCTTCAGTCCGTCCATG
>Ga0208881_1000451_pt1 | contig 14494 bp, 13 predicted proteins | sample Knorr_S23_td_AAI_FD_185610 | JGI IMG/M metagenome (GOLD analysis project Ga0208881, IMG submission 185610) | Marine microbial communities from Southern Atlantic Ocean transect - Knorr_S23_td_AAIW_ad_876m_LV_B (SPAdes) (version 2) | ecosystem: Environmental > Aquatic > Marine > Oceanic | place... | reverse complement strand
CATACCGAAGTTTTCGGCCACGGATGTTCCGGAGGGTCAGCCAGAACACGGTCTCAGCCGCCGGGTCCCTTGATGTAGTCCAGAATCCGGTCCGAGGTCGGTTCGACCATCTCGTCGACGATCCGCCCGTCGGCCAGGAAAAGTACGCGGTGGGCCCGGGCGGCCGCCCCGGCGTCGTGGGTGACCATCACCATGGTCTGGCCCAGGTCTTCGACCGCGGTGCGCAGGAAATCGAGCACCTCCTCTCCGGTCTTCGAATCCAGGTTGCCGGTCGGTTCGTCAGCGAAGACAATCTCCGGTTGGGAGACCAATGCCCGGGCGATGGCCACCCGCTGCTGTTGGCCACCGGATAGTTCGTCGGGCCGGTGGTTGAGCCGGTCGGCGATACCAATTGACTTGACGACCTGGTCCATCCAGCTGGAGTCGGGCCTCCGGCCGGCTAGGTCAAGAGGCAGGGTGGTGTTCTCCGCTGCGGTGAGGGTGGGCAGCAGGTTGTAGGCCTGGAAGACGAAACCGACCTTGTCGCGGCGGAGTAGCGTCAGGTCCTGGTCAGACAGGCTGCCCAACTCGACGTCGCCGATGTGGACGGACCCGGATGTGAGGTCGTCGAGGCCGGCCACGCAGTGCATGAGGGTGGATTTGCCGGAGCCCGACGGTCCCATGATGGCGGTAAACCTTCCCCGCTCGAATTCGACGTCTACACCGTCTAGGGCGCGAACTTCGGTGTCCCCGGTTCCGTAGATCTTTGAGCCGTTGGACATGCGGGCTGCTGACACGATGGTCTGACTGGTCATGGGTTGGACCCTATGGTCAGATCCGTGGCATGGACCTGTTGTGCGGCGCGGCAGGGACCGTGAATTCTGTCACCGGTCCGGGTATTCGTCCTGCCGAATCCGATGACCTGGTCCGTCTGGTCGAGTTGAACAACGCCGCTGTTCCGGCTGTCAACCACCTCACTCTGGACGAGATGGCTTGGTTCCTTCAGGTGGCCCACCTGGTCATGGTGGCAGAAGTTCCCAAGGACGGCACCGTAGCGGCCTTCCTTGTCGGTTTGGACGGTCCCGAGTGTTCCTACGACAGTCTCAACTACGAATATTTCTGTGACCGCTATGACCGATTCCTCTACGTCGACCGGGTAGTCGTTGATCCAGTGGCCTGGGGGCGAGGTCTAGGCCAAGGCTTCTATCGGGCCTTCGTCGCCTCCGCAGCCGGGCACACTCACCTGTGTGCTGAGGTCAACACGGTGCCGCGCAACGACAGGTCCCTAGCGTTCCACGAGCGGTACGGGTTCGAGGTGGTGGGGGAGCAGGCTGACGAAGCTACGGCCAAGACCGTCCGGATGTTCGCCCTGGCCCTCTGACGCCTGGCCGGTCCGCCCGGTCGAAGGGAACCAGGTCAGTCCCGGACGACGGTGGTGCCGGCCGGCCGACTGCCAGACGATCCACACGACCAGCACGGCTCGGTCGGATCGCCACGCCACGCCACCTCGCACCCGGAGCAGACCAACCCGACCCAGTGGGGCGGCTCCATACGCGCCACCCGTGACGACCGAGAGGCCGACCGGTTCCGGAGTGGATGGTCCAGTGCCGGTTCACCCGACGGGTGGCCCGGGTTCCTTGGCGTCGACCAGGGTGCCATGCGCGGCACCGTAGCGAAGGCCCGCGCGCGGCTGGGTGACCCCGGCCCCGGACCCGTAGCCTGCGTCCGGCGACCGACCGGTGCCCCGGCACCTCCCATCCAATCCAGGTCGCCGAGGAGACCTTGATGTCCGACCTGATCCCGAACCCAGACGGCTCCAGCGAGCGCCGGACCAGGTTCCCGTCTGCGCCCCCCATGGTCATCGATCCGGCGAAGACGTATTCCGCTGAGATGGTGACCTCGATGGGCACTATGACCGTCCACCTGGATCCGATCGCCGCCCCGCAGACGGTCAACAACTTTGTGTACCTGGCCCGGTGGCACTACTTCGACGGCTTGATCTTCCACCGGGTGATCAACGGCTTCGTGATCCAGGGTGGTTGCCCTGAAGGGTCGGGTCGGGGTGGTCCCGGCTACAGGTTTGCTGACGAGCTCCCGAAGCCTGGTCGCTACGAGTTGGGATCCCTCGTCATGGCTAACGCCGGCCCGGATACCAACGGCAGCCAGTTCTTCGTCGTTACCGGCCCGAGCGGGGTCGGCCTACCGCCCGACTATGCGCTGTTCGGCAAGGTCGTCAGGGGCCTCGAGGTGGCGACCGCCATCCAGGATGTGGCCACCGGGCCCGGCGATCGGCCGACGACCGACGTGGTGATCGAGTCCGTAACCGTTACCGCGGCCGACTGAGCGCCTCAACCCCGGGCGAACCAGACCAGCAGAGAAGGGAGATCTGATCATGGGCATCCAGAAGGTCGGCATTGTCGGCGGCGGACAGATGGGCGGTGGTGTTGCCGAGCTCACGGCCAAGGCCGGACTGGCCACGGTGGTGCGCGAGGTCAGCTCCGAGGCTGCCGAGCGCAGTAGTGGCGGGATCCGGAACTCGCTGGATCGGGCCCTGGAGCGGGGCAAGCTCGACGAGGCGGCGCACGCCTCTGCACTGGGCAACCTGTCGTTCACCACCGATATGGCTGACCTGGCCGACTGCGACCTGGTGGTGGAGGCGGTCGTGGAGTCCTACGAACTCAAGGCCGGGATCTTCCGGGAACTGGACGAGGTCGTGGCCTCGCCCGATGCCGTGCTGGCCACTAACACGTCGTCCATCCCGATCATCGACATCGCCATGAACACCGGCAGGCCCGAGCGGGTTATCGGCATGCACTTCTTCAACCCGGCACCTGTCATGAAGCTGGTCGAGGTCATCCCGTCGGTACGGACCGATGACGAGGTGACCCGGGTGGTCACGGCGTTCGCCACCGACGTCTTGGACAAGGTGGTGGTGGCGGCGAAAGACCGGGCCGGCTTCGTGGTCAACATGCTGCTGGTGCCCTACCTGAATGCCGCCATGAGGATGTACGCCGACGGGCACGCCTCGGCCGCCGACATCGACAACGGTATGAAGTTGGGTGCCGCCCATCCGATGGGTCCGCTCGAGCTGAGCGACATGATCGGCCTCGACACGATGATGCTGGTCGCCGAGACGCTGTTCGCTGAGTACGGCGACGACTTCTACCTACCGCCGCCGCTGCTACGTCGGATGGTGGCCGCCGGCCACCTCGGCCGCAAGACAGGTCAGGGCTTCTACGACTACTCTTGACCCTCCGGGGCGTCCTTGATTCTGGTCGCCAGGATGGCTGCCGCCCGGTTCTACGGGCATGGTGTAGTCCGGCCCGTTCACCGGATCGAACCCACCTGCGTCCCGTTCTTGGGCCCGTAGTGGCGACCGGTACTGTCCCGACCGTGGACGACGGGACGACAGTGCGGCCGATCGGCATCCTGGTCAACCCGCGTTCCGGTACCGATGTGCGCCGTGCTGTCGCCGCGGCGGGCAGCGTGACCGTGGAGGACAAGGCCAACGTGGCGCGTCGGGTGGTACGTGGGGCCCGGGAGGCCGGAGCGCAGCTGTTCATGGTCCACCACGACACGCACAGGATCGTGCGCCGGGCCACCGAGACCATGCGCGACGTCGAGTTGTCGTGGATCGACCTGGACCTGACCTTCACCGAGGAGGACACCGTCGCAGCGGTGGCCGCAATGCGGGCTGCCGGCTGTGCGGTGGTGGTCGTCATCGGCGGCGACGGTACGAACCGGGCGGCGGCCCGGGCCTGGCCCGACCTCCCCGTGGTGCCACTGTCGACGGGCACCAACAACGCCTTCCCCGTGCTGGTGGAGGCCACCGTGGCCGGGGCGGCGGCCGGCCACCTCGCCCTGGGCCGGTGTGAGCCGGAAGACGTGACCCGGATCGCCAAGGTGGTCCGCGTGACCCCCAGAGATGCCGAGCTACCCGACGACCTGGCCCTGGTGGACGTACTTGCAGTCGACGACCCCTATCTGGGGTCGTTCGAGCTCTTCGACCCGGCGACCCTCAGGCTGGCCGTGCTCACCCGGGCCGACCCGACCGCGGTGGGCTTCGCCGGCGTGGCCGGGCTGGTGGAACCGGTCGGCCCGGACGACGAGGGCGGCCTCCTGCTCCGGTTCGGGCCGGTGGCCGACTGCGACAGGGTGGTGCGGGGGCCGACCGCCCCGGGGCACTACGACGACCTAGGCCTGACTGAGGTTCGACGGCTCGCCGAGGGTGACGAGGTTCCGGTGGAGGGCCCCCTGCTCCTGGCCTTCGATGGTGAGCGGAAGCGACGCCTGGTGGCGGGCGAGGAGGTCGTGCTGACGATCCGGCGCGACGGACCCCGGGTGGTGGACGTGGCGGCCGTCATGTCCAAGGCAGCGGCCGACGGTTCCTACCTCCGTTGAGGTGCATGGGTCCGGCCCCGCCCGGACCGGTCCGTCTCGGCCATGACGGGGTCAGCCGGCAGGGAGCCAGGTCACGACAGCGCCATCAGGTAGCCGACGGCGCTGGATGCCGCGCCTGCGGCGACCAGCGGGAACCCGATCCCCGAAGGGATCCGCGGTAGCCGGGGTGCGGCCACCAGCAGGGGTCCCAGCAGAGGTGCCAGGTAGCGCCACTGCGGCGTGAGGCTGGCGAAGCCTGCGGGAGAGCCGTTCACCGCTGGGGCGGTGAAGTACAGGTACTCGGCTGCGGTGATCGCCGTGGCCAGCAGCGCAACGGCGGCCAGCGCCAGCACCCGCTCGCCTGCTGACGTGGAGACCACGCGCCCGGAACCGGGGTCGCGGCCAGCTGCAAGGGCCACGAGCACGGTGACTACCAGCCCGATCCAGGCCACTGCTACCGGGGTGTCGGCGAAGGCCCAGTGGGGTAGGTGGTCGACGGGCACCGATCGCAGCACGCCCCCGACGCCGTGCCACAGGAAGCCGAAGGGGTCGTCGAGCAGCCGGGCCAGGTGCGCTTCGGGGTCTGGCTGGATGGTGCCGAGGATGGTGGTGACCGGGCCGTCGAAGCGTGGGGCGAGGATCAGCGACCATGCCAGGCCGACGCCCACCGGGACGGCTGCACCCAGCCCGGAGATCCAGCGTCGGTTGACGAACAGGCCCAGGGCCACCGGGGCCATGAGCAGGTAGTACGGCGGCTTGGCCAGAGCCAGCAGCAGGCCGGCGGCCAGCAGCCCGAGGGCATTGCCGGTTCCGGAGCGTCGGAGCCGCGATGCCATGCCGATGGCCAGCAGTACCCCGCCGAGGGTCACCGCGTCGTATCCGAGAGTTGCTCCTTGGACCAGCAGCGGTGGGAAGAGGGTGAGTCCGGCGATGGTCCACTGCCACCGGTCTGCAATCCGGACTGCGACCAGTGCCAGGCCGAGGTAGGAGGCGAGTGCTCCCAGGCGGCCGGCCCACAACTGCCACACGGCCGGGGCCCCGATGGCGCGCAGCGGCGCCATGGCCGCGGCGACGGGTAGGTAGGGGAGCGGTGACGAGACGTCGGTGGCCCAGGTAGGAACCAGGGTGGTCACGCCGCTGTCGGCACGGTGTCCGAGCAGCCCGCTGTGGCCCTCGAACGTCGGGCCCCGGTGGGCGGCCGCAGCCGCCCTGACGACGGCCACGTCCTCCAGGTACTCCACCGGAACCTCCGAGGCCAGGCCGTCGGCCGTGCTGGTCTCGGTCAGGTCGCCACCGGCCATCTGCCAGGCCCTGGGAAAGTGCACGCTCTCGTCATGGCCCATCCACGCCGGCTGGGCCACGGCGAAGAACAGGCCCAGCGGTAGGGCGATGGTCAGGATCAGCCCCTGGGGACTCCAGGCACGCTGGCTGGTTGACGTCGTTCGATCCACGTGCGGGCTGCCTCAGGCAGTCGGCCAGCCGATGAGGAGGTCCGGTACGTCGGCCAGCCGCTCGACGACCGGGAACTCGGCGGCGGCGGCCGCCACGGGGTCCGGCTCCTCCATCACCCACGTCGTGGTGTGCGGGACGTGGATGGCCCGCCCACCGATGCCGAGCACGGGCAGCACGTCGGACCTGACCGAGTTGCCCACCATCACGAAGGTCGAGGGTTCGATGGAGTATCGGTCCAGCACAGCGGCGTAGGTGGTCTCGTCCTTCTCGGCCACCACCTCGACCTGCCAGAACCGGTCCGCCAGGCCGCTACGGGCCATCTTGCCCATCTGGTCGTTCAGGTCGCCCTTGGTGATGACGAGGAGGCGGTGCGTGGTGGCGAGGCGGTCGATGGCAGTCGACACCCCGTCCAGGAGCTCGATCGGGTGGTCGAGCAACTCGTGGCCCCAGGAGACGATCTCGCCGATCCTCCTGCCCTCCACCAGGCCTTTGGAGAGGTCGACGGCGGTGGTGATCATGGAGAGCACGAAGCCCTTCACGCCGTAGCCGTGGCGGTCGATGTTGGCCCGTTCGGTGGCAAGGAGTGCGCTGTCCGTAGTGTCGCCGTCGGCCCATGGCGCCATCAGGACTCGGAACCGACCCTCCACCTCGTGGAATCGGGCTTCGTTCTCCCAGAGCGTGTCGTCGGCGTCGAGGCCCAGCACCGGGAGGGTCTCAGGCGTCTGGTTGGGGGAGGCCACAGCGGGAGAGCCTAGGTGCGATGGTCGGTCGGGTCGGTCGTGTCTGGTGTCCGCGAACGGTCCGGTACCCGGGGGTACCTTGGGCCCATGCGGGACCTGTGCATGCGATCGGCCTGTCTTGGAACGGCCGATGTTCTGGTGATGATGGACGTGAAGGAGTTGACCTTCACCGTCTTCGACCTCGACGAGGTGGACGGACCGGGAGCCGTCGTGCTCTGCGACGTACACCTGGACCGGTTGAAGGCTCCCAAGGGCTGGGCCCTCGTCGACGAGCGGACCGGCGGCAACCTGATCCAGTTGCCCGAGCGTCCGATTACCCGTGAGGAGGCCGCCGACAGGATCGTGGGTCCCGTGGCCGATGTCGCTCCTATCCGTCCGGTGGAGGCCGCCGTCCATCCGCTGGCGTCCGCCCGCACCGCCCGGTTACGTCCCGAGCCCGCCCAGATGCCGTCTGCCGCCGAGACGCCGATGCTGGCCCGTGCCTTCCTCGGCGTCGACCGGCACCCGGCCGCGCCGTCCGACGAATCGGACCCTGCCGTGGATCCCTTCGGTGACCAGTCATGGGACCAACGGGACCAGCGCGAGGTGCTGGACGAGCAGGACGACGACGGTCAGTTCATCTTCGGAGGCGAGCCGGGCGCCTGAACGCCTCCGGTCTGCCCATGACGGCGTTCGCCGCCCGGGCGCTGGTGCTCACGGTCCTCGTTGCCGGCTGTAGTGGTCAGCCAGGAGAGGTCGCCGGCGAGTTGTTCGCCGACCCGCCGGGTGCGACGACCTCAGCCCAACTGGGCGCTGAGGTGGCCACGACGGTTGCATCGACCAGTACGGGTCCGCCGACCAGTGTCGGCACGCCTGGTGCCGACCCGCCGAGCACGAGCCCGACCACCACGACGATTCGGATCACCACGACGGCTACACCGACCACCGTCGTCCCGCCGACCACCAGCCTCCTGCCGACGACGGGTTGGTCTGCCGGTAGCTGGGTCGACCCGGGCACGATAGGCCAGCCGTGGGGGAGCGTTCCCGGCGTGCTTACGTTCCGCGGGTCACCGACCCGGAGTTGGCACGGGACGGGACCCGTTCCGGTGGATCCGGTGGTGGCCTGGCGGTTCCCCCGCGACGGGAAGATGTGCTCGCTCTCGGTGGTCGGCGACGTGGAGAAGGAGTGGTGCGGCGTCGGTTGGACCGGCCAACCTGCGGTGTTCGAGCGCGACGGCCACACCTGGGTGGTGTTTGGCGGCCTCGACGGCAGGGTCCACTTCCTCGACGGGATAACGGGTGCACGTCGGCTCCCGGACTTCACCACCGGCGACCTGGCCAAGGGTTCGGTCACCGTGGACCCCGACGGCTATCCCCTCGTCTACGTCGGCTCCCGGGACGACCTGATGCGGGTTATCGCCTTCGATAGGGACGAACCGGTCGAGCTGTGGAGCCTCCACGCCGAGGACTCCGGCCAACCTCTCTGGAACACCGACTGGGACGCCGCTCCACTGGTGCTGGCCGACCACCTGTTCGCCGCCGGTGAGAACAGCCGCTTCCACGTGGTCAGGCTTCGACGGGGCTACGACGCCGACGGCCTGGTCACCGTCGATCCGGACATGGTCTGGTTCACCCATGGATGGGACAACCAGCTCATCGCCGACGTCGGCTACAACCTGTCGATAGAGAACTCGCCCCTGGTGATCGGCGACACGCTCTGGTTCGCCAATTCCGGCGGCCTGGTCCAGGGCTGGGACATCGCCGGCCTGGCCATCGGGGTCACGCCGCGCCGGATTTTTCGCTTCTGGGCGGGTGACGACGTGGACGCCACTCTGGTTCCCGATGCCGAGGGGATGCTCTACGTGGCCGTCGAGTACGAGCGGGAGACCGACCGGTCTCATGAGTTGGGACAGGTCATCAAGCTGGATCCGTCGAACCCGTCGGATCCGCTGGTGTGGGCGCTCGAGGCCCGGTCGGAGGCGCCGTCGGGGGTGTGGTCCACGCCGGCCGTGCACCGTGACCTGCTCATCGTCGCCACCGACGACGGCGAGGTCCTGGGCATCGACCGGGAGGTGGGCAGCGTTCGTTGGACACTGCAGCTCCCCCGGCCCGTCTGGTCGTCGCCTACGGTGGTGGACGACGTGATGGTGATCGGGGACTGCGCTCCGGCTGGCCGGGTACTCGCCTTCGACGTGGCCGATACGAGCGTCGTTCCTCCGTTGCTTTGGGAGGTGCCGACCGGGGCATGCATAGAGGCGTCCCCGACCATATGGAACGGCACCGTCTACATGGGCTCCCGGGACGGCTACATGTACGCACTGCGCGACCGCCGCTGACCGGTCGTGGCCTGCCGGATGGGATCCGTCGGGCTACCCGCAGTTAGGTTCGCCGCTGACCATCCACCCGTTCCACCACGCCGGGCCTCCGCCCGTGCCGCTGCTGATCCAGGAAGCCCCCCATGGCCGACGTCACCGAAGTCGAGATCCGGGACCTGACCAGGCAACTCATCGCCGAGGTCCCACCGCAGGAGGTGGACCAGTTCGAGTTCCGGGGCGCCCAGTTCGATCGGGGCCTAGCCCTGGTGCAGTTCCCCGTGGGCCTGGGTGGGCTGGGCCTGTCCAGCCGCAGGATGCAGACGGTCGTCGACTCGGAGCTGCGAACTGCAGGTGTGACGTACCACGACCTCAACATCAACCCGATCGGAATCGGAATGGGGGCACCGGTGGTGCTCACCTACGCCTCCGACGAGCAGAAGCAGCGCCTCCTCCGACCCATGTACACCGGTGAGGAGATCTGGTGCCAGATGTTCTCAGAGCCGGGCTCGGGCTCCGACGTGGCCGGTCTCTCCTGCCGGGCCGTCCGGGACGGCGACGAGTGGACCGTCAACGGGCAGAAGGTGTGGACGACGCTGGCCCACGTGTCGCGCTGGGGGATGCTGGTCGCCCGGACCGACCCCGATCAGCCCAAGCACAAGGGCCTCACCTACTTCCTGCTGGACATGGAGTCCGAGGGCGTAGACGTCCGACCGCTCCACCAGATCACCGGCGAGGCCGAGTTCAACGAGATCTTCCTGACCGACGTGCGGATACCGCACGACCGGGTGTTCGGTGAGGTGGGCGGTGGATGGGGTGCTGCGGTGACCACGCTCATGAACGAGCGGGTGGCTCTGGGTGGCGGCGTGCCCAAGAAGGGCTCAGGTCCGATCGGCGACCTGGTCAAGCTGTGGGGCGAGCGGAAGGGCGCTCTGGATCCGGTGGCCCACGACGTTATGCGCGACCGGGTGGCCAACCTCTGGACGCAGGCAGAGGCGTTGCGGCTCACCAACTGGCGGGCCCGCGAGGCGTCCAAGGGTGGCAACCCCGGACCCGAGGGTTCGGTCACCAAATTGATGTCGGCCGAGATGAACCAGCACATCTACGAGACGTGCATGGACCTGCTGGGCGCCGACGGGATGGTCTACGACGCCGGCTACGAGCGCAAGCGGCCCGACGGGCTCCGGCTGACCGGCGGTGTGGGAACGAAGTACGCGTTCCTGCGGGCCCGGGCCAACACCATCGAGGGCGGCACCTCCGAGGTGATGCGGAACATCCTGGGGGAGCGGGTCCTGGGCCTGCCGGGCGACGTGCGGGTGGACAAGGACATCGCCTGGGCTGACGTCCCCCGCAACTAGCCGGGGCCCCGTTCCACCCGGCTTCGGGTGGTCGGGCCTAGCCCCGGTGCCAGGAGGTGCCCCTGGCGGAGTCCTCCAGGACGATCCCCCGGGCGGCAAGTTCATCGCGGATGCGATCGGCCCTGCCGAAGTCCTTCGCCGCCCTGGCGGCCAGGCGCTCGTCGACCAGGGCGTCTATCTCGTCGTCCTCGGCGTCGCCGACGGCCCGTGCCGGCGCGGCTGCCGAGCCCAACTCCAGCCCGAGGGCTCCGGCCAACTGGATCGCCGCAGCGTGCAGGCCGGCGGCGGAGCCGTCGTCCTCGGCGTCCAGCGCCCGGTTGGCGTCCCGCACGGCGTCGAAGATCACGGCCAGGGCCTGCGGTGAGCCGAGGTCGTCGTCCATGGCCGAGGTGAACCGGGCCACCGCGTCGGCGTCCGGCTCGGTGTCGGGCAGGTCCGCGGCGGCCATCCGGTCGGCGAACTTGTCGAGGCGGACAAGGGCGGCGGCCGACTGGTCCAACGTGGCCGGGCCGACCTCCATGGTGCGCCGGTAGTGCGTCTGGAGCACCAGCAGGCGCAGTGCCCTGGGATCCCAGGTGTCGAGCAGGTCGTCCAGCGTGGTGAAGTTCCCCAGCGACTTGGACATCTTCTCGCCGTCCACCTGGACCATCCCGTTGTGGATCCAGTGGCGGGCGAAGGCCCGTTCGCAGCCCAGCGCCTCGGCGCGCTCGTTCTCGTGGTGCGGGAAGACGAGGTCGTCTCCACCGCCGTGGATGTCGAAGCCGTCGCCCAGCAGGTGCAGCGACATGGCCACGCACTCGATGTGCCAGCCGGGACGGCCGGGACCCCAGGGCGAGTCCCATGTGGGCTCGCCGGGCTTGGCAGCCTTCCAGAGGGCGAAGTCCAGCGGATCGCCCTTGTCGTCGTCCACCTCGACACGGGCACCGGCACCCTCCCGGAGGTCGTCCACCGAGCGCCCAACCAGGGCTCCGTAGCCATCCAGGCGGTCCACGTCGAAGTAGACGCCGGAGGCGGTCGTGTAGGCCATGCCCCGGTCGACCAGCTCGCCGACGACCTCGACCATCCTGTCCACGTACTCGGTGGCGCGGGGGCGCAGGTCGGGATGGGCCACGTTCAGCCGGTCCATCTGGCTGATGAAGGACGCCTCGAAGCGACCGGCCACCTCCGGTTCGCTACTGCCCTCGTCCGCGGCCCGGTTGATGATCTTGTCGTCGATGTCGGTGATGTTGGACACCGCGCACACGTCGTAGCCGGACCAGCGCAGGTAGCGGACGAGCACGTCGAATGCCAGCGTCGAGCGAGCGTGCCCCAGGTGGGGGTCGTCGTAGACGGTGGGCCCGCACCAGTAGACCGAGGCCTTCCCCGGGTCGCGGGGGGTGAACTCGACCTTGTCGCCGGTCAGGCTGTCGGTGAAGCGCAGCACCGGGTCAGGATACGGCCAGTGGGCAGGACCCCCGCCGGGATGCGGCTCTTCCGGGCCTCAGGTGAAGGCAGGCTCCGCGGCCCTGGTCACGTGGTGCGGACCCAGGACTCGGGGATGGTGGCGTCCAGCCGCAGGCCCAACAGGGCGGCTGCGGTGGCCAGGCCCGAGGCTGCCGTCGGGTCCTCGCCCGACCCGGCCAGGATGCCTCCGGCCAGCAGGTCGATGGCGTCACAGGCCGTCACCGTGTCCAGGTCGTTGTCGAGGGCAGCCCGCACGGCGGCCAGGGTGGGGGCTGGGTTCGGGCCACGGGGCCGCCGGGCAGCTGCGATCAACCGGTCCAGTCGGGTGACGGCGTCGTCGATGTCGTAGTCGAACCACTCGAAGCCATCGCGGTAGTGGTGGGCCATGAGGGCGAGGCGGATGGCCCTCGGGTCGTGCATGCGGCGCAGGTTCCGGACGAACACCAGGTTGCCCAGCGACTTGGACATCTTGGTGCCCTCGTAGGCCACCATCCCCACGTGCATCCAGTGGCGGGCCAGCGGCTCCCCGGTGGCCGCCCGGCTCTGTGCCGCCTCGCACTCGTGGTGGGGGAACGTCAGGTCGTCGCCCCCGCCGTGCAAGTCGATCGTGTCGCCGAGTTCGGCCATGGCCATGGTGGAGCACTCGATGTGCCAGCCGGGGCGACCGGGACCGAACGGCGACTCCCACGACGGCTCGCCGTCGTTGCTGGCCTGCCACAGTACGAAGTCCAACGGGTTGCGCTGCCGGGGGTCGTCGGGGTGCCCGCCGCGTTCGGATGCGTAGGTGAGCATCGTGGCTTCGTCGAGCCCGGTGATCGAACCGAACTCATCCCAGGTGGACACGTCGAAGTAGGTGTTGCCCTCGACGGTGTAGGTGTGGCCGTTGGCCTCGAGGCGGCCGATCAGGTCGAGCATGCCGTCGATGGACCCGGTGGCCGTGGGCTCGGCGGTTGCCGGCCGGAGGTCCAACGCCGCAAGGTCGGAGTGGAAGAGCTCCATCTCGCGGGCGGCCAGCTCCAGGTGGTCGACGTCCAGCTCCCGTGCCTTGGCCAGGATCGAGTCGTCGACGTCGGTGACGTTGCGGACCATCCGCACCTCGTGGCCCAGGTCCTCCAGGCGGCGGACCACCAGGTCGAACGTGAGGTAGGTGAAGGCGTGGCCGAGGTGGGTGGCGTCGTACGGCGTGATGCCGCAGACGTACATCGACACGCTCGGGCCGGGCTCGAAGGGGACGACCTCGCCGCGGGCCGTGTCGTACAGGTGCATTCCCATGGGCGGGGACGGTAGTGGGCGACCGGACCCGTCGCGGCCTTCGCTCGGAGGTGCTCCCGGTTGAGGTCCGTGGCCCTGGCCACGGTGACGCTCCCGGTCCCGGGGTCAGCCCCGCACGAACGGGACCGAGTGTTCCCAGTCGGCGAGCATGGTCCGCAGCGCGGTGACCAGCAGGAGGGGCTGGTCGAGCATGACGTGGTGTCCCGCCAACGGGATCTCCACCACGGGCGCCACCCGGCCCAGCTGCTCGTACATGTACGCGCCGATGTCGGCCGTGACCAGGCCGTGCTGAGCTCGGAACAGGGCGATCCGACAGGTGATGCGTGGCAGCAGGTCGTCGGCGGCCGCCCGGTCGGGGAGGAAGATGGCCGGGTCGAACTTCCAGGTCACGCCGCCCTCGCATGCCCGCAGCGAGTGGGCCGCCACGTCGGCCATGACGAACGGCTCGTAGTGGTCCTGTTCGGGCACGGTCCGGAAGCGGGCGATGGCCGCGGCGGCGTCCGCGTACACCTTGGTGTTTCGGAAGTTGTCGCGGCGACCGGTGTCCATCTCGGGGTCGGCGCGTACCACCGCCGAGTCGATGACGATGCCGCCGGCCAGACGGTCGGGATGTCCAGCTGCGGTGGCTAGTGTGACGAAGCCGCCCATGGAGTGCCCGATCACAATCGGCGGGCCGGCCATGTCGGCGGCGTCGGCCACGGCCACGACCTCGTCGGTCCACCTCTCCAGCGAGTACATGTCACGCCTGTCGCTGTCACCGTGGCCGGAAAGGTCCAGGGCCGCGACGCGGTAGTTGCCGGCGAACTGGGCGGCCACGTGAGTCCACCAGTGGGCGTGGGCCGCTCCGCCATGGACGAACACCAGGCCGGGCTTGCCGGTTTCGCCCCAGGTCAGGTAGTGGATCGAGGCACCGTCGACGTCGACTGTGGCGTCCCCGTGTGGCACGTCCAGAGCATGCCGGTACCAGGCTGGGGCGTCCTGCCGTGTGGTCATGCGCCCCCGACAGGAATCGAACCTGTGACCTACCGCTTAGGAGGCGGTCGCTCTATCCGACTGAGCTACGAGGGCGAGAGAGGCGCGTTATGTGGCGCGTTACCGCCCACAACGGTCATCCTCGCTGTCAAGGTTACCGGTGGGGCAGGTTTGGCCGTTTGGGATCGGGCCGCGGCGAGGTGGTGGTTCCATCTAGTTATTCCGAATGTTCGAGTAGTGGCAAGTCGATGGAGAGTTCAGGTAGGTGGAATGCTGGGTTGATGCGCTGGGGGGTTGTCGGACACGGAAGGATTGTCTCTAAGTTTCTCGACGCGGCGCGAGGCGTCGGCCACGAGGTAGTAGCGGTCACCGGTCGCGAGACCTCGAGGGCTGCCGTCTTCGCAACCCACCACGGAATTGGCTGGGCGGGCGGCAATCCGGCTGACCTGGTCGGTGAGGTGGACGCCGTCTACGTTGCCACCCCGCACAGCAGTCATCGAGACGTCGCTCTAGTTCTCCTGGGGGCTGGAGTGCCCGTGTTGTGCGAGAAGCCGATGGCCGTCAACGCGCTCCAAGTCCGACAGATGGTCGCCGTTGCTCGGTCATC
>Ga0208881_1000448_pt1 | contig 14522 bp, 11 predicted proteins | sample Knorr_S23_td_AAI_FD_185610 | JGI IMG/M metagenome (GOLD analysis project Ga0208881, IMG submission 185610) | Marine microbial communities from Southern Atlantic Ocean transect - Knorr_S23_td_AAIW_ad_876m_LV_B (SPAdes) (version 2) | ecosystem: Environmental > Aquatic > Marine > Oceanic | place... | reverse complement strand
ACCTTTGGTCTCTTTACGGACACAACTCCGATTGATAACGGTTTGGTAGCCGGTGACGATGCGGAAATCTATGTCTGGGAAGGCACCTTAAGCGAAGGCAGTATTCCACCCTATGAAGGTGAAAATGGCATATCATGGCAAACTACCGGATTAGGCTGGTTTGGCGCAGGGATCATGTCCATGCAGCCAGTTAACCTATTCAATTTTGAAGAAGGACATTTAAAATTCATGATCAAAATCCCGGCTAATATTTCATTTCAGATTGGTATTATTGATGCCTGGGGCAATCAATCCTATGTTGACTTTCCTGGCAACCAGACTACATACGGACTCGTCAGGGATGGCAATTGGGGACAGGCATCAATCCCCGTGAGTGATATCCGAGGAGAATTTATTGATTTACGAATGTTGAGTTATGAGTTTGTCATACTGGAAGTGAATGGTGCGTCGTGTGAATTTGGGCTGGATGATATTTACTGGGAAGGTGGTGGAACCGTAAGCGTTATTGAAGGTGAATTTAGTAAAACCCCAATTAAATATAGTTTGAACAACAACTATCCCAATCCTTTCAATCCATTGACGACCATCCGCTATGATTTGGCGGAAGATGGGTTCGTAAACGTCACCATCTACGACATGATGGGCAGAACAGTCAAAATTATGGTAACCGAAGAGCAGAACGCTGGCGTCAAATCAGTGCAGTGGGACGCTACCGATAGTTTCGGTAAACCAGTGAGTGCTGGGGTCTATCTTTACCAGATACAGGCTGGTGAGTATATGCAGACTAAGAAAATGGTATTGTTGAAGTAATCTAATCTTTTGGGAAAATCTTTTCGTCATGGGATATGATTAGCCAGACATATATGTAAATGAAATGGAGTTTAAGTTGAATACAGTTTTAAAAATATATTTAGTGCTATTTTGTTTTTCCAATGCTACTCAAGTTACATTTATTGTAGATATGTCAGAAGAAACTGTTGTCGCTGGCGATGGTAATTATCCTGCTGTTTATGTTTCAGGAGCAAATATAAATGGCCCTGGAGGGTTGGAAATGACAGATAATGGGGATGGGACATGGGAACTTACAACTCAACTTAGTCCAGGAGACTATACTTACAAATTTAGGAATGGTTATTATGATCATTGGGATGGACCTGGTTGGGAAAGCGATAACGGACTTATTGAAGGCGGTTGTGCAGTAGGTGATTATTTTGACAGGCAAGTAAGTGTTGGAAATAGTGACCTTGTTGAAGGGATTTTTTGTTTTGGAAGTTGTGATGAATTATGTAACAGTGATTCCATTGAATATATCCTGGTTTGGAATGATGAGTTTGATGGTAGTGGAGCGATTGATTCTGCAAAATGGTTTCATCAAACACAGTTACCAAATGGTAATAGTTGGTATAATAATGAAATTCAACATTACACCGATCGATTAGATAATTCCTATGTCAGTGATGGTACATTAAAAATAGTTGCAAAAAAAGAGACATATACTGACCAAGGCCAAACAAAAGAGTACACATCGGCAAGGCTAAACTCGAAATATGCCTTTACATATGGTCGAGTGGATGTAAAAGCAAAATTACCTGAAGGAGTCGGAACTTGGCCTGCTATCTGGATGTTAGGTCAAAATATTAGTGAGCCAGGAGCATATTGGCAGACTCAAGGTTATGGGACAACATCATGGCCTTATTGTGGAGAAATTGATATAATGGAACATTGGGGTGCTAATCAAAATTATGTGCAAAGTGCATTACATACACCTTCTAGCTATGGAGGAACAAGCAATGTAGGCGGCCAATATATTTCAAATGCGTCAACTCAATTCAATGTTTATACACTTGAGTGGACTCCAGAACAAATGATTTTCAGCGTTAATGGATATGTACATTATACATATAATCCTAATCCACAAAATTCTGAAACTTGGCCCTTTGATGCTCCTCAATACTTGCTACTAAATATTGCAATTGAATCAAGTATTACATCAAGTTTCACTGAAACTGAAATGGAAATAGATTATGTTAGGGTTTATGAAGCATCAACACTTTCCAATAAAGCAGAAGAAACAGTGCCTGATCATTTAAGCTTATTACAAAACTACCCCAATCCATTTAATCCAGTTACAACATTAAGGTATGAATTATCTCAAGAATCGTTTGTTAATATAACAATCTATGATATGTTAGGTAATGTTGTGAAAAATATTGTAAGTCAGAACCAGAACCCTGGCTACAAATCAATACAATGGAACTCTATTAATAATCATGGTCAGCCAGTATCTGCAGGAGTATACCTATATAGTATTGAAGCAGGAGAGTTCAGGCAAACTAAGAAAATGCTTCTTTTAAAATAATTCAGTTAAAAAGAATTTGGTTTACTAGCAATTCAATATCAAAAGTATCTATTATTCTATCCCTATTCATATCAAATCTATATAGATGGAACACGTTTGGTTCTGAATTATTTAATGAGATGTAGTCAACGAAATAATTTAAATCTATAATATTGATTTGGTCATCCAGATCGGTATCACCGGGTATGAGATTTGTCTCAAATTTCCAGTTATTTTTTCTAACTTTATAACAATGGATGTCAGGCGGATATTGAATTTCTAGGACTATATTTTTATCATAATCGACTTCAGTGACAATTGCGCCTTGGTTATTTATTGTCCCCCAGTTAATAAGAGTATTGTCATTAGGCAATCTTTGTACGCTTCCCATTGCTAACCCAACATGACCGTCAGGATGGACAAAATCCCAAATGAGATTAGCAATTTTTTCATTTTCATCAATTTCATATTCTAATGCTCTTGAAAGAGGAGGGGTATGATTATTTCCATTATCATAAAGGGTGATATTCCCATTTTCGATTCTTCTCACATCATGCTGTTTACTAAAGCCATTGAAGGAATCATTTGTAAATATAAAATCATTATTAGGGCCTCCTAGGTACCAGATAACATCACCGCTGTTTCGATCAATCTTAATGACTTCACTACTTCTCCTGTTGGAAATAAGTATATTTTCATCTAGATCTACATCAATACTGTTCCCATGCATCCATGTAATATTATTAGCAGTCAAATCTAAATTTGTATAATCAGTAATATTTAAGTGATCCCAAGCATTCCATTCAAATATAAGGTTGTGATTTAAGTCAAACTCCTGAATGATTAATAAATGTATTTTCGCATTAGGACTACCGTTAACTACAATTGTACTCATATCCACAAATATTGAATCATAAGCCTGTAACAGATAGCCGCCATCATTCATAATTTGTATATCATGATAATCTGCATTATAACCACCTACACACTTTAAAGTATCCGTCTCAACCATATATTCATTTAATAGGATCCAAGATTGATCAATCCTGTTAAAATAAGATAGTTTATTTTGATTTACCTTAAAATCAAGACCTAAGGGACCACTGTTAATGAACCAAGCAGGATTCAGCACGGAGTCTATTACTGCCATATACCTTGGTTGAGCTCCCATGGTATGTATAAAAATATTTGCTGGATACGGATTATTAAAAATGTTAACCTGAAAATTTGCATAATCCAGAGATTGAGAAAATCCCATTACAATAAAACATAGCAATGTTATGGTACGGTTAATCATATCATAATCTACCCACCAACTCATAAGCATCAAACCTTGCTGGGCAGTGCTTGATATATTTTGCACTTTAATAAGGGTAATCCCACCAAGGATCAGATTTCTAAGATTCAGCTAATAAATTATTTACAGATTATTGCTTAATAGTTTTATAAAATTGATTGTAATTGTAATAATTTTCCCAGCTGATTTTGAACAATAATCAGTGAATTCACTTTGCACGAATCAATTACCAATTGAAATGAAGTGAGTAAATGTTAATTTTTTAGGAGATTTGTTCCAGTGAAATTGTTTGATAAAATACAAAACAGGTTGAAAACGGCAAAACGGCCAATTCACCTTAGCGGGAATCCTTTGAGATTTGGTCGACTATCTGCTTGGCATAACCCAAATAGAGATGAAACAAAACCTCAAAATTAATTTGATATTTTAAATCAATACAAAAAAAGCCCATCTTTTTCTGATGGGCTTTTTTTTGACAACATTTATAATAATAGAATGAAAATTCGCTCCCAATATTCTATACAAATACATACCCGCACAGACAGGTTACACTGAAACAGTTAGAGCAATTTTGTGGAGGCGGGGAGAATCGAACTCCCGTCCAAAATAGAGTGATGTAAGACGTCTACATGCTTAGTCGTCCGATTGGAATCTTATTCTTCCTTTTATCAGCGACAAAAATCAGGAAGAACCAGCCTGCTAAATTTCATCCCGAAATCGCAAGCATTTTCGGGACTAGCCTATGTAAGTGACGCTCCTTGGGTTAAACCACAGACGCATTCAACCCGGAACGAACTACAGTCTAAGCTGCAGCCATGTAGCCGTAATCGGCAACTATAGGTATTGACAGATGATTAAGGAGGTAACTATCATCCTCCGCGTGCAGTCCGACATGTCTCATATCCCGTCGATACCGATCGCCCCCATTTTCAAAAAGCATTAAAATTTAAGGTGGTTCCAGAAACCAGAAAAGGCTTCCAGCGCCAACCCGAAGCCTTTCCAATAAAGCTGAAATTCTTGTTTATCAACTTTAATTACTTGTCATCCTCTTTTATAAAAAATTCTTATTCATAAATTTTTGCCAAAAAAAGGCCAACTATTATAGACCAAATTTGAAATTAAGCGCAACCATTAAAGTGAATTATTTTTAACTTTTTCCAATGAAATCTTATTATGTTTATGTTATTGAGTTGGATCCTGCTGTTGCCAACCTGCGAAAGTTCAGAGCAAAAAACCCAAAATATATCAAGGGGAATGGCTGCGTTTATGTTGGGCAATCATCCAGAAAACCTAATATCCGATTTGAACAACACAAGGAAGGTTATAAATCCAATAAATATGCACAACAATTCGGATTAAAACTTCGACCAGACCTTTTTGAGAAATATAATCCGATTCCAACCCGGAAGGATGCGGAAGAAATAGAAGAAATGTTAGGTAAGGAATTGCGAAAACGCGGGTTAGGTGTATGGTTCAATTAATTAAATTATTTTATAAACAAATAAAGAAAAGTTTCGTTACATTTTTCCACTCATGAGCATCATTCGAGATAGAATAAAGGTCATCATCTTTGGAACTGACACCTGGGGCGGAAAACTATTTGATGTTACCCTGATCTTTACAATCATATTAAGTATTGTCCTAGTCTTGATGGATAGTGTTGCAGAATACCATCAGAAATACGGTGAAATATTTTTTGTTTTAGAATTGATTATTACTCTCTTTTTCACAATTGAATACTTTTTGCGTATTTATTGTATCCGTCGCGCAGCTAGTTACGTTTTTAGTTTTTACGGGATTATAGATTTTTTAGCACTCATCCCAACTTATATAAGTCTGATCTTTCCTGGTGCAGAAGTCCTTTCTGTAATAAGAGTATTACGGGTATTGCGGGTTTTCCGGGTGTTAAAACTCGTTCAATTTATGGGTGAAGCAGATTTGCTTGTCCAAGCCTTAGTTGCGAGCCGACGGAAGATCTTCGTCTTCCTTTTTACCGTTCTGAATGTCGTCCTCATTCTAGGTTCTGTCATGTATTTGATTGAAGGAGAAGCAGCAGGGTTTACCAGCATTCCCCGGAGTATCTATTGGGCGATAGTCACCCTCACCACGGTAGGCTATGGGGATATCTCTCCCATGACTAATCTTGGTCAAAGTATTGCTGCTCTCATTATGATTATCGGTTACAGTATTATTGCCATTCCAACGGGGATTGTTACATCAGAGATCAATTTTATTTCTAAGGAAACGGATAAAATCAAGTGTATTGTTTGCGAGGATAAAAACCAGAAGGATGGCACCAAGTTTTGCACCAATTGTGGATCGAATCTGACAAACCAGAAATAGTATTGCCTTACAACCCCAATAAAAAACCCATCAATCAATCCCGCCGGCCACGATTGGATAAAGATGATCAATGGATAATCCAATTCTTAAACGAGATACAGGTTGGGCACATCAGCACTCGTGACGGAAAACAGCCTTTTATTAATCCAACATCTTTTTGGTACAGCTCCGAAAATCACGAGATTTACTTCCATTCCAACGCTTATGGCAGAATGCGTTTTAATGCTGATCTAAATCCGGAAGCCTGCTTTGAATGTTTCAAGTCTGGACGACTTCTTCCCTCCAACCTGGCCCTGGAAGTGAGTTTTCAATATGAATGTGTAATCGCATATGGAAAAATTCGTGTTATTGAAAATATGGACAAAAAAAGAGATGTGTTAAATGGACTTCTCCAAAAATATTTTGGTAAAATGGAATCCGGGAAGGATTATCGTCCCATCACTAATGATGAATTAAAACAAACATCAGTTTATGGAATCAAGATTAATGCCTGGAACGGAAAACAAAATTGGATAAACAAAGCTGATCAAGCTGAAGACGGCGAATGGCCCGACCTGGACCCAAAATGGTTTGATTATTATTAGAAATATTTCTTCCAGGCTTCCGTTGATTCCGGCCAGCGAGCGGTAACTTTTTTCAAATTTGTCCAAAAATCAACACCACTTTTCCCAGTCATATCCCCGTGGCCATATTTCGATTCATTCCAGCCACCAAAGCTATAAGGTTCCCTTGGTACAGGAACACCTATGTTAATACCTATCATCCCTGCAGAAGCTGATTCTGAAATGGTTTTGGCTACTTGTCCTGATGTGGTAAACACGGCTGCAGCGTTCCCATACTGATTCCCATTTTCAATCTTCATGGCATCTTCCAGGTTACTTGTCCGTATGATCGAAAGCACCGGACCGAAGATTTCTTCTTTTGCGCTGGGCCAGTCTGGATCTACCCAATCTAAAATGGTAGCGCCGAGCCAGTACCCATCCTCATATCCTTCCGGTGGCGTTGAATTACGCCCATCAATCAAAATCTTGGCGCCCATTTTTTCAGCTTCATCTATATAATTGGTGATTCTGTCCAAAGCAGTTTTGCTTACGATGGCTCCCATGTCCACACCTAGTTTATAATTTTTTGCTTCTTCTACCAATTGATCAATGATCGGGTCCACATCTGCCACACCCACAGCCACACTTGCAGCCATACAGCGTTGTCCCGCACTGCCCATGGAACTAGCTAGCAATCCTTTTGCGGTGGAATCCTGATCTGCATCCGGCACAACGATCATGTGGTTTTTTGCCCCGCCCAAGCAGAGAGCACGTTTACCATTCAATGCAGATCTGGAATAAACGATTTTCGCCACGTGGGATGAACCTACAAATGCCACTGCTTTGATGTCCGGATGGTCGCAAATACCTTCCACTGCTTCCCTGGCACCATTTATGATATTAAATACGCCATCTGGAAGTCCTGCTTCCTTTAAATATTCAGCAATTTTAAACGTGGATAATGGGGTTTGTTCGGATGGCTTCAAGATGAAACAGTTTCCGGCGGTTAATGCCAGCGGGATCATCCAAAGAGGAACCATAGCAGGAAAATTGAAAGGAGTAATACCTGCTACTACACCCAAAGGTTCTTGTGTCATAGTACAAGTAATCCCTGGTCCAACAGGTGAAGAATCCCCGCGTAACATACTGGGTAAAGATGTGGCAAATTCCACCACTTCTTTCCCACGAAGAATGCTCCCTTTTGCATCTGGAATAGTTTTTCCATTGTCCAAGGCAATTAATTCAGCCATTTCATCCAAATTATTTTCTATTATAGATTTCAGATTAAACATTACTTCTGCCCTATCTCGTACGTTTAGGGATGCCCAGGATGGAAAAGCTGCTTGTGCTTTTTTAACTGCATTATCCAAATCAGCAAAATTGGACTCGGGAACAGTTGCAATCTCCTTATCAAAGTAAGGAGATATCACTGAAATAGTTTTTTCAGATGTTGACGGATGGTATTTCCCATTAACCCAGTTTTGTTGAGCGCCAAAATTTTTGAATACTACTTTATTAGTCATGATAATTTTTCTCTTATTGAATATTATTTAGTTTCACACATAAACAAACTCAATGTGTTGGAATTATTTTTCTAAGAATATTAATTATTTGGTCAATATGTTCTTTTTCCACAATAAGTGGCGGAGACAATGCAATCGTATCTCCTGTAATCCTCAGTAACAAATTATGATTATGAAATCCATCGGTAAACACATCATAACCGCGCGTACCAGGACTACCTTCTCTTGGCGACATTTCTATTCCGGCTACTAAACCTAAATTTCGAATATCAATTACATGGCTAGTGCCTTTCAGAGAATGAAGTGCATCTTCCCAATAGGAAGCTAAATCATTGGTACGCTCAAATAAATTATCTTCTGAATAAACATCCAATGTGGCAATTAATGCTGCGGCTGCTATGGGATGGGCAGAATAAGTGTAGCCATGAAATAAGTCAATTGCTTTTACATCTCCCTCTTGGAATGCATCATATATTTCCTTTTTTACCAATACTGCACCCATAGGAATTGTTCCGCTGGTAAGCCCTTTCGCACATGTTATTAAATCGGGTTCAACATTAAAATATTGTGCTGCGAATGGAGCACCCAATCGACCAAAACCTGTTATCACCTCATCAAAAATAAGTAGAATATCATGTTTAGTGCATATTTCTCTAACCCGTTCTAAATAACCTTTGGGTGGAACTAAAACACCGGTTGAACCGGCCAAGGGTTCAGTGATAAATGCAGCAATTTTATCAGCCCCATGTTTTTCAATTACCCGCAGCAAATCATCAGCTAATTCCTTTCCCCATTCTGGCTGACCTTTGCTGAAGGCATTCTTTTCCAGATTGTGAGTGGCGCAAATATGATCCACATTAGGAAGGAGTGAAAAATGTTTTTTATTCAGCGGTAAACCACCAACAGAAATACCGCCAAATCCAACACCATGATAAGCACGCTCTCGCCCAATTATAATTGTCTTATTCGTTTTCCCTCGATGTTGTTGGTACCCTAAAGCGATTTTCAATGCAGTATCAACTGATTCTGAACCTGAGTTTGTGAAGAATGCATATTGAAAGGCATCTGACGGTGCCAAAGAAAGTAGTTTTTCTGCAGCTTCAAATGCCAAAGGATGACCCATTTGAAAAGAAGGTGCAAAATCCAATTTGGCTGCTTGATCTTGAATCGCTTTTACAATTTTCTCATTACCATGCCCCGCATTACAGCACCATAATCCAGCTGTGCCATCCAATACTTTGGTTCCATCGAGTTTTTTATAATACATCCCTTTTGCTTCATTCATCAATCGTGGTTGAGCCTTAAACCCACGATTCGCCGAAAATGGCATCCAAAGATGTTTAAGATTTGTAGACATATTTCCCCTTTTTAAATATAATTTATTTTTTGCATCTAATGGTTTCGGAACCGAAACTTATTTACTGACTAACTCGTCAGTTTCCTTCTTTATATCACCCGTCCAATTATTGTCACGATTCGCGCCCAATGCATTCGCTTTTTTTGCACGTCGCTTATCTGCCAAGTCATGGTGTGTTGTAAGATATTGTAATGAATGGCCTACAAACTCACGCACGGTTTTGAAGCCATGTTTTTCCATGAAGTTTGATAATCCTTCACACATTTCTTCAACCATTTCGTATCCCTGCAACATTACGCCCGTACATACCTGCACAGTAGAACTTCCCATTAGGATAAATTCAATCGCTTCACGGCTGCTGATAACACCACCGATACCTGATATTTCTGCATCAGGAACGCCTCTTCCTATTTGCGAAACCATTCGTAATGCAATTGGCTTCACGGCATAATAGGAATATCCTCCGGGGGTTGAATGGCCCTCCACCGAGGGCATTGGAGCCAGCGTTTCGAGGTCAATATTTAAAATGGACGATATGGTATTGATTGCTGCAATGCCACCTGCACCACCTTCCATCGCGGCTTTTGCCGGTTTGGTGATGTCTAAAATATCGGGTGTCATTTTGGCCCAAATTGGCAAGTCTGTTACCTCAGCAACCCAACCCGTTACTTCTTTAACCATTTCTGGGTTCTGTCCCATGGCTGCACCCATACCTTCTTCAGGATGGCCATGGGGACAAGAAAAATTCAATTCAAACATATCTACCCCGGTTTCAACGATTCTACCTGCTAATTCCTGCCATGAATCTTTATTGTATTTCTCCATTATTGAAGAGATCAACACTTTGTCAGGATGAGCATCTTTTATTTTCTTGAATTCATCCAGCCACATTTCCAGTGTTCTATCGGATATCAGTTCGATGTTTTCAAAGCCAATAATTTCACCACTTGGCGTTTTTAATTTTCCATATCGAGGGGCTACATTTATTACTGGCGTTTCTGTTAAACTAACCGTTTTTGCGGAAACTCCACCCCACCCATTATCAAAGGCCTTAATGATGGTTTTTGAATTAGTGCTTGGAGGTCCTGACCCAATCACAAATGGGTTAGGGAATCTAATGCCGTTTACTTCTATGCTTATATCTGCCATAAACTTCTCTTTAAATTAATTTGTTTTAAAGTTCAACCAATTTATCATAGGTCTCCGGGCGTCGGTCACGAAAAAATTGCCAAGTTGATCTTACTTCATCAATCATATCCAGATCAAATTCGGTAACTAACAATTCATCATTATCTCTCGATGCTTCTGCAATGATTTGCCCTCTTGGATTTACAAAATAAGAAGTGCCGTAAAATTCACCCAAGTTCCAAGGTTTTTCTGTTCCAACTCGATTGATACAGCCCATAAAATATCCATTGGCAGCGGCATGGGCCGGTTGTTCTAATTTCCATAAGTATTCACTTAGACCAGCAACCGTTGCAGATGGATTATAGACAATTTCTGCACCATTCAACCCAAGACACCTTGCCCCATCTGGGAAATGTCTATCATAACAAATATAGACACCCACTTTCGCATATTTTGTTTCAAAAACAGGGTAACCCAAATTGCCAGGTTTGAAAAAGTATTTTTCCCAAAATCCAGACGTGTGGGGGATATGGTTTTTCCGGTACTTCCCCAAAAAAGTTCCATCCGCATCAATGACTGCTGCCGTATTATATAGTACACCGGCTTGCTCTTTTTCATAAATCGGTACAATAATAACCATATTATATTTTTTTGCATATTCTTGCATTTGTTCAGTAGTGGGGCCAGGAATGGTTTCTGCAGAAGCATACCATGCATTATCTTGTCCTGGACAGAAATAAGGCGTATTGAATATTTCTTGCAGACATAAGATTTGGACACCCTGTTTACCCGCATCTTTAATCAATGGAATATGTTTTTGAACCATTGCATCCATAATTTCTGCAATTGTTCCTTCTCCTTCCGTCATAGGAAGGCTCATCTGAATCAAACCGGATTTAATATTTCTAGGCATTAGCTTTCTCCTTAAAATTTATTATTTCATACCACCATAAAGGCCGCGTTTTAAAAAGTGCCCATCACCTTTCTTGCCTACGTATTCACAATTATCTATGATAACCTTTCCTCTGGAAAGAACGGTTTCCGTAAATCCTGTTACTTCAAATCCTTCATAGGTATTGTAATCTACATTCATATGATGGGTACACGTATTATTCACACTAATTGTTTCTGTTCGATTCGGATCAAAAATAACAATATCCGCATCGCTACCCACAGCAATAGTTCCTTTTTTTGGGAAAAGACCAAATGTTTTTGCGGCGGCAGTCGATGTTAATTCAACAAATTTATTTAAGGAAATTCTTCCTGAATTCACTCCGCCATTAAAAACAAGGCTCATACGATTTTCCACGCCGGGACCCCCATTTGGAATTTTCGAAAAATCATCAATTCCCAACATTTTTTGATCCTTGAAACAGAATGGGCAATGATCTGTGGCGATAGACTGAAGGTCGCCGAATTTTAATCCTTTCCATAATTCATCCTGATTCCATTTTTCTCGAAGTGCCGGTGTCATAACATATTTAGCACCTTCAAATCCTTCTTGATCATAATAAGAATCATCTAAAAATAGATATTGTGGGCATGTTTCAGCAAAGGCATGGACCCCTCGGTTGCGAGCAAGCATAACTTGTTCTAAAGCATCGGAAGATGATAAGTGAACAATGTAGATTGGGACTTGCGCAACTTCTGCAATTGAAATGGCGCGATGAACACCTTCTGCTTCCATTCGAGTTGGCCGTGTAATGGCATGATATTTTGGTTCTGTCTTCCCTTCTGCCAGAGCCTGTTTTACAATTTCATCAATAACAATTCCATTTTCTGCATGCATACAAACAACGGTGCCATCTTCTCCTGCTTTGCGCATAGCGCGATAAATGGTCCCATCATCTACGTATAACACACCTGGATAAGCCATAAATAACTTGTAAGAAGTAACACCAGCATTAGCCAACATTTTCATTTCATGTACACGATTATCTTCTAGATCGGTCACAATCATATGAAACCCATAATCGATGGCTGTTTTTCCATCTGCTTTTGCATGCCATGTATCTAATGCTTCCAGCGTTGAATGCCCTTTGGATTGAATAGCAAAATCAATAAGTGTTGTTGTTCCACCATGGGCTGCAGCACGTGTTCCAGTTTCAAAATCGTCTGCAGACGTGGTGCCCCCAAACGGCATATCTAAGTGGGTATGTGGATCTAATCCACCAGGGAATAGGTATTTTCCAGAAGCATCAATGACTTGGTCTGCTTCTATATCGAGTTTCTCCCCTATAAGGGTTACTGTTTCATTTTTAATAAATATGTCAGCCAAATAGTCATCAACTGCTGTAATGACACGGCCATTTTTTATTAGAACAGACATCGTATTATTCCTTATTTACGAATCATTAATAATTCTACACACTTTGGGTGTTATTTCCCCAAGCTTTTAATCCTCTTTCTTCGTCCGTCCCTGGAATTGTATTATCCAGTATTAATGCAGAAAATGCACCCACTGCCATCCCAGTGCTTCCCAGTGTATTTAAAATATTGGCCAGCCAACTAGGTTCAAACTCCATCGGGTGCTGACTAAAATATTCTGGAACAGATAAACCCATAAAAAATGCAAAGCCCAGAATAAATAAATTTCGTGTAGAATTAAGGTCAACAAATTGCAGATTGGATAGACCAACAGCCGCAATCATGCCGAACATTGCACAATACATTCCACCTACAATGGGTTGGGGAATTGTTGTAAACAATGCACCAAATTTAGAAACAGTCCCTAACAATATCATTATAATAGCTCCCGCCTGAACAACCCTACGTGATCCAACACGGGTTAAACCGATTGCCCCAATATTTTCACTATAGGAAGTGGTGCCGTTTCCTGAACCAAAAATCCCCGCTATTAAACACCCAATTCCTTCAAATGTGATGCCCCTATTTATTGTTTCCTTATCAGGAACGGGCGCTCCGGAGAGTCGGGCACAGGCATAATAATCCCCGATTGATTCCACTATGGATGCTATATATCCAGCCACCATGCCAACAATTGCTGCAGCACCAAACTGTGGGAATCCCCACTGAAAAGGATAAGGAATCCGAAACCACTGTGCGTCTTTCACGTTTGCCAAACTTGTGTGTGCGGGGTGTCCTGCAGGAAAAATGCCTAAAGCTGTACAAATAGCTGACACAGCCCAGGCAGTCACTATTGCAAGTAGAATAGGATAAAGTTCAAACGTACGGTGTTTGCCACGGAGATATTGGCTGAAAAGAATTATCAAGAAAATCGTTAAGCCGCCAATAGGCCAATAGCGTCCTGCTTCCGGCGCACCAAATTTGAATAATGCTAAACCGATTAATGCAATGGTGGGTGCAATTGTTATGGGACCTACGAATCGTAATAAACGACCCACCAAACCACTTGCCCCAACAATAATTTCAGCAACAGAACCGGCGATAATGGCGCCTTGCACATGCTGCATGCGCACTTCCCAACCGGCATTGGCTAAAGCAGCCATGCCACAAATTGCAAATGTCGGCGCTAAAAAGGAAAAGGTTCCACCTTGAACAATGGGAAGACGGTTTCCCCAGGTTGTTTGAAGTAAGGTAGTAATTCCACTGACAAAAAACATAGTAGCAATTAACCAACCTTTTTGTATTGGATCATCTAACCCCAATGCCGGGGACAATAAAAGGGGAATGGCGACTGTTGAACCAAACATGGTTAAATAATGTTGGAACCCTAAAATAAGTGTTTCACCTAAAGGGGGAATATCATCAATATTGTATAGCAATGAAGTTTGATTCTCTTTCATATAAACCTTTTATTCATTTTTTTACGAGAAGAATTAGTTTGAATGCTGTGTCCTATTCTTTTGTTTTGAATAGAATTCATTCTCTGTATTATACATAGAAAGTTAAACATACAAACGAAATGAAATCAGCCAAATTTTCTCATTACAAACAAATGCTAGATATTGCCATCCAAGAAGCCCAGGATGGATTGGATGAGGGAGGAATTCCCATTGGCGCTGCTCTGTTT
>Ga0208881_1000436_pt1 | contig 14719 bp, 13 predicted proteins | sample Knorr_S23_td_AAI_FD_185610 | JGI IMG/M metagenome (GOLD analysis project Ga0208881, IMG submission 185610) | Marine microbial communities from Southern Atlantic Ocean transect - Knorr_S23_td_AAIW_ad_876m_LV_B (SPAdes) (version 2) | ecosystem: Environmental > Aquatic > Marine > Oceanic | place... | reverse complement strand
CGCCGGCACTGATAAATATTTTCGTACCATTAATTTTGTAGCTGCCATCATCATTGGGCACAGCCTTGGTTTTCATCAGCCCCAAATCAGTGCCACAATGGGGTTCGGTCAAGCACATGGTAGCGCTCCAGACGCCACTGATAATCTTGGTTAAATAGACCTGCTTCTGTTCTTCGGTACCATGATCTTCAATAGTCGCCATGGCTCCCTCGCTGAGGCCAGGATACATTGCCCAAGCCCAGTTTGCCGTGGTTAGCATCTCGTTAAACGCAGAGCTGATAGAGGACGGCATACCCTGCCCACCCATCTCAGGACTACCGGAGAGCGAGGTCCAACCGGCCTCGATAAACTTCGCATAGGCCTCTTTAAAACCTTGGGGCGTAGTCACCACACCATCATCCCATTTACAGCCCTTATCCCCAGATTGGTACAGCGGCGCCAACTCATTTTCACAGAATTTAGCACCCTCGCTAAAGATTGCCTCAATCATATCTGGAGTCGCTTGATCACCGCCCTCTACTCGCTGGTAATGGCCTTGCATATCAAGCACATCATTAAACAGGAACAAATAATCATTAACTGGAACTTTGTAAGTGGGCATAACTAATATCCTATAAAATTGCACCCTCTAGGTGCATTTGACTAGCTGACTGGTCGAACAGCGAGAAGCTGTGTGTACCCTCCAATTGCTGTGAGTAAAACAATACACTGGATGGCAAAAATAGTGGCCGATGGAAGCTCACATCAACGCTGTACCCAGCGTCCGGTATGCTCTTATCCAAAGCGGCCAAGCAGCGTGCCTTGCTCCACATACCATGGGCTATAGCTCTTTTAAACCCTAATATTTTTGCTGTGAAGCTGCTCAGATGAATAGGGTTAAAATCTCCGGAAACACGTGCATAACGGCGACCCATATCTGCGCTGACAGACCAGCACTGCGGATCCCCCGATGCTATTCTCTCCTCAGTTACTTCGCGCTTTATATCGGTTTTACAGCGGTTCAAAAAAGTCGATTGGCTGGACCAGACCACTTGCCCGTCTATCTCGGCAATACTGTCAATATTCCACTCCAATCCCCTAGAGGTAAGCTCACTGCTACCCACTGACGCAGAAATACTCAAGCGGCTGTCGATAGTAATTGCCTGGTGTACAGAGATTTGGTTGCGCAGATGCACCTGTCCCATCGTGCGCAGAGGAAAGCTTTTACAAAGCAAAAGTTTCATAAACAAAGGGAAGGCCATCAGTAACATATAAGTGGCTGGTATCCTGTCCGAATCAAAGCCGCAGATCTCCCGGTAGCGTTTGAGATGGGCGCCGTCCAAGGACAGTCCATCCACCCGAGCAGCTAGGGCGGGCAGAGGGTCTCCAATATTATAATGCCCCAACTTAAACGCGGCCTTGCCAAGTAACATTGGAACATTGGGAAGTTCAGTCATCACCATGGGTGGCACATTGCAATCTGCTGGGTTCGATTCTATTTGATTCATATCTCGCATTTTGCGCACTCTCCAGTTTGTTTGCATTGGCAAGAAAAAAAACCACTTTGTCATTTCGGCCAATTATGTATAATGAATTCTCTCTTTAACAGTTTTATTGTATGCCAAATTTAACCGACTCAGGTACTTTGGTTCGCTTGGCCCATCAGGGTCTGTGCAATCTTGGCATTGACGCGGACGAGGTACTGCGCCGATCGGGACTGGATCCCGCCAAACTTTACCAACCCAATCTACGCACTAAATTTTCCGCACAACCCAAATTTTGGCAAGCCGCGGCAGACCTGTCGGGCGACCCCTGCATAGGCCTGCATCTGGGTGAAAATATGCCTGTCTACAAGGGGCAAATTCTCGAATACCTGCTGCTCAGCAGCCAGACCTTTGGCGATGGTTTAAAGCGCGCTCTTAACTATCAGCGCCTAATCAGTGATGCAATGCATGGCGATCTGAGCGAATCCCCTGAGGCCTGCTTGACCAACCACTTTTCGGATCATCAGTATGTAACACCCCATCTAGCGGAAGCCATGGTGGTAAGTTTAATACGCTTCCTTCAGTCTGTGACCGACGGTGCATTCAAACCCAGTCTGATCATTTTCACACATACCCCCAATACATATATAGATGAATATCTGCGAGTTTTCCAATGCCCTGTTGAATTTAATGCCAAATCATTCAAGTTATTCTTCCCTAGTGAGATGCTTGACTACCGTTCCCTATACGCTGAACCAGAGCTACTCAATATGCATGTTCAGAGCGCCGACCAGCATCTTGAGTTGTTGCAGCAACAAGATCTAATTTCGGAAGTTCGCAGCCAAATTGGCGCCCTGTTAGAGTCTGGGGAGATTAGTTTGCAGGCAATATCTATGCGACTGGACATTAAACCCAGGCAACTTAGACATCAATTAAATCTAGCCGGCACCAGTTTGCAGCGCATTATCAACCAATACCGAAAATCACTCTCAGTAAGATTGCTGACACAAACCGATGAGGCCATCAGCGAAATTGTGTACCTAACAGGCTTTTCAGAGCCCAGTACTTTTTATCGAGCTTTTAAACGCTGGGAAGACCTAACGCCGATTGAGTACCGTAAACTTCACCGCATAAAAACACATCAAACAGTGACGGTTTAGCTGTTTGATCACGGAATTTAGGTTAAAGGGCCTGATTTTGGTAGAATGCCCAACCCAGAAAATCTGCAAGAGAAATGAATCTTTATGACACAGGTCGTACATCCAGCTTTTGAACTATTGCGAACCCAGATTGTTCCCTCATTAAAAGTGCGCTATGAGGAATACCGCCACAGAGTGACCGGCGCTCAACATATTCATTTAGCATCAGACAATGCAGAGAATGTATTTCTTGTAGCTCTGCGCACAGTGCCCATGGATTCGACTGGAGTGGCTCATATCTTAGAGCATACGGCTCTTTGCGGCAGTGAGAAATATCCAGTGCGGGATCCATTTTTTATGATGATTAGGCGCTCGCTCAACACTTTTATGAATGCATTTACCAGTTCAGACTGGACCGCCTATCCCTTTGCCAGTCAAAATAAAAAGGACTTTAACAACCTGCTTGAGGTCTATTTAGATGCGGTCTTTTTTGCCCGCCTCGATCCGCTGGATTTTGCCCAAGAGGGCCATAGATTAGAGTTTGCCACTGCCAATGACAGCGCCTCGGAACTGACATTTAAAGGCGTGGTATTTAACGAAATGAAAGGGGCCATGAGCTCGATTAACTCTACACTCTGGCAAAGCATGAGCAAATATTTGTACCCCACCAGCACTTATCATTATAACAGCGGTGGTGAACCAGCAGATATTCCCGACCTGACCTACCCACAATTTAAACAGTTTTATAAAACCCATTACCACCCCGGCAATGCTGTTTTCCTGACCTTTGGTGATATACCGGCAGCAGAGCATCAGCAGAGATTTCAAGAGCAGGCTCTGCACCGCTTTGAGCAACTCGAGGGCGTTATAGGGGTCACTGATGAACAGCGCTATTCAGAACCACAGCATTTTGAGGAGCGCTACGCTTTTGAACCCAGCAGCGAAGGCGAGGACCTAAAGGATAAGACGCATATTGTTGTCGCCTGGCTATTGGGTCAATGCACCGATCTGGAGGGTTCCATGCGCGCCCGCTTGCTGGCCAGCGTGCTTATGGACAACAGTGGGTCGCCATTGCAGAAGGCTCTGGAAACTACTGAGCTGGGAACTGCCCCCTCACCTATGTGCGGACTTGAGGACTCTCAGAAAGAGCTGTGTTTTGCCTGCGGTATAGAGGGATCAAACCCCGAGCAAGCCGATGCGGTTGAGGCAATGATTGTGGATGTTCTTAAAGATATTGCAGAGCATGGCGTACCCCATGAACAGGTGGCCGCCAGCCTTCATCAGCTAGAACTCTCGCAGAGAGAGGTCACTGGAGGATCCTATCCCTATGGTCTCAATTTGATTTTGACCTGCCTAACCAGCGCCACTCACCGCGGAGATCCCGTCTCCCTATTGGATCTAGACCCTGTATTGGAAAGAATGCGACAGCAAATTCTCGACCCGGAGTATATTAAGTCTCTGGTACGGGAACTGCTGCTCGATAATCGACACCGAATTCGGCTAGTGCTGAAACCAGATGCCGAGTTGGGAAAAATTAAAGATCAGGCTGAAAAGGATCGTCTATCAGACATTAAGGAATCCCTGAGCGAACAGCAGAAACAGGACATTGTCGACGCTGCCGCCGCCCTAAAAGAACGTCAAGAAATCGAGGAAGATCTGGAAATACTGCCGAAAGTCAGCCTCTCAGATATTCCCAGTGATATCACCTACCCGCAGGTAACTAGCACTCAACGGGCGCCACTGCCCCTTAGCAGCTACGGTGCCGGCACTAATGGTCTGGTTTATCAACAAATTATTATGCCAATGCCAAAACTGACTGCTCAACAAATGGACCTGTTGCCGCTGTATACCACCTGCGTTACGGAAATGGGGGTAGGCACACGCGACTACCAGCAGACTCAACTTTGGCATTCCGGAATTGTTGGCTCATACTCTGCCTCTGCATCAGTTCGCACCGACAAAGATAGTCTTTCCAAGCTACATGGCAATATTAGCTTTGCCTCTAAAGGCTTAGCGCGCAATCAACAGGCTATGAGCGAGCTTATGCAAGAGTCTTTAACCTTAGCTCGCTTCGATGAATTGGCCAGACTCAAAGAATTAGTGGCGCAGATTCTCACCTACAGAGAATCAAATGTAGTCAGTAATGGCCATGTTTTAGCCATGATAGCCGCCAGCGGCGGACTCTCAGCCTATGCCCACTTAAACCAGCGCTGGGGCGGTATGAGCGGTCTAGCAAGGTTAAGAAAACTGGATAAAAGTCTGGCCACAGAGACCGGTTTGCAACAGCTTGCCGAGCAGCTAAAAGAAATTCATCAACTGGTTTTGCAACAGCCCCGCCAGTATCTTCTGGTGGCAGAAAAACCGCAACTTGCGGAATTTGGTTCGACAATGGAAAGTGCTTTAGTCAGCGAACATAACAAACTCCAAGCCGACAATCTCATCCACTACTCACCCAGCCTGCAACCGGTCAATCACTGCTGGACCGCTAATACTCAGGTTAGTTTCTGCGCCAAAGCCTATTCGACTGTTGCCAGCAGTCATCCAGATGCGGCGCCGTTGACTCTATTGGGCTCTGTGCTTCGCAATGGCTATTTACACCGCGCCATACGTGAACAGGGTGGCGCCTATGGCGCCGGAGCATCGCAGGACAACCAGTCTGGAGCCTTTCGCTTCTTTTCCTACAGAGACCCGAGAATTAGCGGCACCTTAGATGATTTCGACAATGCTATAGATTGGCTGTTGACCCAACCTCTGGGTGACGAAAAAATCGAAGAGGCCATACTGGGCGTTATAGGCAGTCTGGATAAACCCAGTTCGCCAGCCGGCGAGGCCATACAGGCCTTTCACGGCGAATTAAATGGCCGCAGCAAGCACAGCCTTAGCCAATTTAGGGAGCGGGTACTACAGGTTGGCGAAGCCGATCTAAAACGGGTTGCCGAACAATATTTGCGTCCAGAACAGGCGCAAACAGCCGTGATTACCAGCACTGACTTAGCTGCGAATATTCCTCTGGAGACTCTGTCAGACTAACCGCCATGACCGATCTAAAACGCGACAATCTGTTTGCTCGCCCCTTGGGGAAAACGCCAAAATTTGTATTTGATCAAGCTGTGGTCGAGGTATTCCCCGATATGATCCAGCGTTCAATACCCGGCTATCAAACCATTATCAATCACAGCGGCGAGCTGGCTGATCGCTTTGTGCAAACAGATAGTCACTGCTATGATCTGGGCTGCTCTCTCGGCGCCTCAACCCTCGCCATACGCGATCGTATAGAAGGCCGCGGAGCGACCATTTACGCAGTGGATAATTCAGCGCCTATGCTCGACAAATGCGCCTCTATTCTATCCTCACAGCCCTCCAGCACCACCACCAAATTGATCAATAGCGATATCTGCGAGGTGCAAATCAGCAATGCATCACTGGTGGTACTGAACTTCACCCTGCAATTTGTCCCCTTGGAACAGCGTTCAGCTCTGATCAGTAATATCTATCATGGCCTCAACCCCAATGGCTGTCTGGTTATTTCCGAAAAACTGCACTTTGAGCCAGAGGCTCTCAACCGTTTGCTCAATGAACTCCATCACCAGTTTAAACGCGAGCAGGGTTACAGCGACTTAGAGATAAGCCAAAAACGCGATTCCATTGAGGAGGTGTTGGTGCCGGAAACCCTAGGCACCCATATTGAGCGACTGCAAAGCTGCGGCTTTAAAACCGCCAGCCCTTGGTTCCAGTGCTATAACTTTGGCTCACTGGTAGCCATAAAATAAGCGATTGTCCCTAAGAAAATAGCTTTAAAGCCATCTTGGTCAGCTTCTTCGCCACAACTGTATAGGGCGGGTGAAATATCGAACTCAAACCAAGCCTATCCACCACCACACTGCGCTGATGAGAAAAAGCCTTAAAGCCCCAGACTCCTCCCGACTTGCCAAGTCCACTATTATTAACGCCACCGAAAGGTAGGTTTTGGTGCGCCGCATGTATTATTGTTGCATTAACACAGCTATCGCCAGCGCTGGTCTCTCGCAGCACCTTATCCGTCAGCTTTTTATCCAAGCTAAAAATATACAGTGCCAAAGGCTTGGGTTTGCTATTGATAAAAGCAATCGCTTTATCAATATCAGAATAGCTCATAATGGGTAGTAGCGGGCCAAAGATCTCCTGCTCCATAATCGCTGAACTATCACTGATATCCCCCAGCAATGTCGGGCCTATATAACGCTGAGTATCTATACTCTGTCCACCGCTAAGCACTGTTGCACCCTCTTCCAAGGCTGTCTGCAACAGCTGTTTGATTCGTTGATAGTGGGACTGATTGACCACACGGCAGTAATCTCGATTGCCAGCAATATCATCTTGTGCACCATACTGATCCTGAATAGCCTCAGATAAAGCGGCAACAAATTGATCCTTTACCGCCTCGTGTACATACAGATAATCCGGCGCAATACAGGTTTGGCCATTATTGGTAAATTTACCAAAACAAATAGATGCGGCTGCCTTTTTTAAATTGGCAGTACAATCCACAATAACCGGGCTTTTTCCACCCAATTCCAGTGTCACTGAGGTAAGATTTTTTGCCGCCGCAGCCATCACATGCTTACCCACGGCAGGACTGCCGGTAAAGAAAATATGATCAAAAGCAAGACTGGTAAGATAACTGGCTACAGTTACATCGCCCTTAAACACCGCCACCTGCTGCGGCTCAAATGCCTCGGAGACAATATCTGCAATAACCGAGGACATTGCCGGCGTCATTTCCGATGGCTTGATCATCACCGTATTGCCCGCCGCAATAGACCCAATCATAGGGCCGAAAGTAAGATTAAACGGGTAGTTCCAAGGTGAAATAACCAGCGTAACCCCTTTGGGCTCAGTCACTATCTTGGAGCTAGTGCCAAACATAGCCGCGGTAGCGCGCACCGCCTGAGGCTTTGTCCAGCGCCGTAAATTTTTCCGCACATGCTTTAACTCAGAGAGTACCGACAGAATTTCAGCGGTATCCACCGCGGACTCAGACTTGGAAAAATCTTCAGCCGCCGCCTGATATATCTTGTCGTAAGAGGCTTTGAATACCTTTTCAAAGCGCTCCAATACCGCAAGCCTTTGGCGATAATCCGACTTTCTAAGTTCCAGCGCATAGCGCTGTTGCTGCGTAAATACCCTATCAATCTCAGCCTTAACCGACAGCTCTAAATCTGACATATCTTCCACTCCATGAAATACCACATCATTAATAATGCGGGGGTTTCTCCATCGACACAGAACCCACTGTACCGGAAGCGCTTTCAGCCTCAGTGTCCTCAAGCATCTGCAAGCGCTCTAACAGCTGCTGATGAGCTTTGGTCAAAGCGGCTATTTCCTGCTGTTGGCGAAATATTTCCTCGCTGAGCTGCGCATTGCTAGCCTCTAAATAGGCAAATTTTTCCTCGAGCGCATCAAGTTGCTGGTTATCCATAATATTATCCAAAATTGGTCTTCAAATTTTTAAAACCTTAGCAGAAATAAACTATAATCGCCGCTAATATCAAGAGCGGCAATATGACTGATTCAACAACAAAATACCAGCCTCTACTCGACTGGCTACAGGACTCACCTATTTCAGACTGGGGCGAAACCCTGCCAGACCTACTTAAAAGCCAACTGCGCCGCGAGCGCTGGGGCGATATGCCGGCTTGGGAGCGCTGTCTAGAGCAACTGCCAGAGATCGATCCGCTCAGTGTAGATTTTAAAACAGCGGTCTGCATTGGCGACCCCAGCCTAATGGACAAAGGTCGCAGACAGCAATTACAGGCCACCCTAATGGACTTGCACCCCTGGCGCAAAGGTCCCTATCAATTATTTGGCCTAGATCTAGACACCGAGTGGCGCTCCGACTGGAAATGGGATCGAGTACTGCCCCATATACAACCACTACAGGATAGACTGGTGCTGGATGTAGGCTGTGGCAATGGCTACCACTGCTGGCGTATGCTAGGTGCCGGAGCAAAACGAGTGATCGGCATAGACCCATCGCCGAAATCGGTATTTCAGTTCCATGCCATCAAGCATTTCGCAGGCGACCAGCATGCGGTGGATGTTCTGCCTCTGGGTATTGAACAGATGCCCAGCAAGCTCAGAGTCTTTGATAGCGTATTTTCCATGGGCGTGCTCTACCACCGCCGCTCACCTATGGATCATCTTCAAGAGCTAAAAGAACTACTGCGACCCGGCGGTCAACTGATTCTCGAGACCCTAATAATCCAAGGTGCTGAGGGCCAGGTGTTAGTGCCCGAGGGCCGCTATGGAAAAATGCCCAATGTATGGTGCCTACCGGCACCGGATACCCTAGTCAGCTGGATGCGCAAAATCGGTTTCAGCAACCCAAGGGTAGTGGATATTTGTGAGACATCCACTGAGGAACAGCGATCCACTGCATGGATGAAATTCGAGTCGCTGACAAACTTTTTGGATCCAGAGGATCCGCGCAAAACTATTGAGGGCCATCCAGCGCCAGTGAGAGCCGTATTTATCGCAGAAGCACCACAGTTTTAACAGACCTCTAGGCTCTTAAAGCCTCGATAGCAGGTACAAAAGTGATCAATAGGGTGATCAATAGGGTCAGACTCATTTGATTTGTGTTGAGGGGTGTTTTTACGGAAATTGACTTTGTCTTATATGACAATTTTTACAGGGTATTTAGTTGACGATTTTGATAGAGGTGGTGCAGTGGTGAATCGACGATGATTTGGGTTGCACTTACCGCCCTGTGTTTGGTTGCGATATTAGTGGCAGAGTATGTAAAGAAGCATCAAGTGGTTTGGGTTGCCAAGCCGCTAGCGTCCCTTGGTTTTATTGGCGCTGCACTGGCCAACAATGCACTGGATAGCGCCTATGGTCAGGCCGTACTAGTCGCGCTGCTGTTGTCTTGGCTGGGGGATCTGTTGCTGATTTCTCGCAACTCGAAACTATCTTTTCTGCTTGGAATTATTAGTTTCTTACTCGGGCATGTGGTCTACATCGCAGCGTTCGTGATTCTCGGTGTTCATTGGGATATTGCAGGGTACACACTCATTCCCTTGGCGCTTATGGCCGTTCTTATTGGACGCTGGATCATGACGAAGGCCCCTGCGGAGTTACGTCCCGCGGTAAGTGCCTATATCGGGGTGATATCCATCATGGTTGCGACTAGTGTTGGGACCAGTGTTGGCTGGATCATCCCAGTTGCAGCAATTTCATTCTATGCTTCGGACCTTGCGGTTGCACTCGAGCGCTTTGTGAAAGCTAGCTTTATCAATCAACTCTGGGGCTTGCCGTTGTACTATGCCGCGCAGCTTATGTTTGCTTACTCGCTTTGAGATAAGCCCTGCCAATACCACCAATCTCGGTCGGATTGCCCGCCGACAGGCACAGCTCGACGGTGTCTGGTTGCACAGTAACCATTAGCTGCAAAAAAACCGCCAAAAAACCGCCAAAAAACCGCCGCTTATATTGACTCAACCCCCATGCTCACCTATAGTACGCGACCTCTGAAATGACACCAATATGCACTCGTAGCTCAGCTGGATAGAGTACTCGGCTACGAACCGAGCGGTCGGTGGTTCGAATCCACCCGAGTGCACCATATACAGAAAACCCCGCCCTTATAGGCGGGGTTTTTTATTGGGTGCACAAAAGAAATTGGAGTTAGAGTAAGATTTACCAACCAAATCACCTACCAACAAACAGCCCGAAATTCCCTTATACTGAATATAAATAACCAACTACCTTTAAACAGTATGAATAAATCAGACTCTACCGAACTAGAAGCCGCCACCTTTCGACGCTTACTAGAACATCTAGATAGCCACAAAGAAGTACAAAATATAGACCTAATGATCTTGGCCAATTTTTGCCGCAACTGCCTGGGTAAATGGTATATGGCGGCCGCTGAGGAGCGCGGCATAGCTATAGATTATGAACAGGCGCGGGAAATTGTATACGGTATGCCCTACAGCGAATGGAAAGACCAATACCAATTGCCGGCAACAGAGAAACAACTACAGGCCTTTGCCAACCGACAAAAGTCATAATAATTAGGGTAAATATCTGTAGCAAAAATCTGGAGGGATCCATGTCGACTGATATGCTAAGAATACCACTTGCAAATGATAAATCTAATTATCATTACTATTACCAGTGGGAGGTGGAAAAACCCTTGGCATGGGTACACATAATGCACGGTATGTCAGAACATAGTGCGCGCTATCTAGATCTGGCAAAATTCCTAAATAACCAAGGTATCACCGTTACTGCAGATGACCATCGCGGTCATGGAGTAACCGGCAGCAAAGCCAATAGCCTTTATCATCTAGCGGATAACGACGGGTGGAACAAGCTGCTCGATGACCAGTGGCAATTAATCGGCCATATAGCGAAAACTGAGTCTGTGCCCCTGATACTACTGGGCCATAGTATGGGTTCCTATATGGCACTAGAATTTTGTCAACGATATGGCAAAGATTTTAACCGCCGCTTTCCTATTCCCCTTAGCGGCCTTGCACTATCTGGATGCGGCTATAACCCACCGATCATGGCTAAAATTGCCCGCAGTCTGGCATTCATAGAACGGCTGCGACTGAGCGGAAAAATAACCAGCCCTATTTTAGAACAGCTATGTTTTGGTCAATTTAATAGGCAATTTAAACCGACACGCACCGCAAAAGACTGGATATCCAGCGACCCCAGAGTGGTAGATGCCTACATCCAAGACCCCCACTGTGGTGGAGAGATCAGCACTCAATCATGGTTTGATTTTTTGGCGGGCTTGGGCGAACTATTCACAATATCAGCCCTAGAAAAACTGGATAAAAACCTTCCAATCTATCTGTTTTCCGGGGGCTTAGATCCAGTGGGCAAACGCGGCAAGGGGGTCACAAAATTAAAACAAATACTCTTACAGCTGGGCGTCCTAGAAGTTCAGATGCGCCTCTATAATGGCCGCCGTCACGAAATGCTTAACGAAGTTAATAGGGATCAGGTATTCAACGATCTGCTAATCTGGCTGAAGCAGCTCTAACTTAGCAAATTTTACTCTGAGTCCAATTATCCTGTAGAATTTTACTAAAAATAAGAGCATCAGATTATGAGCGAGACTAGCGCACCAGAAACTATTCAACCCCAACTAAGTGCCATCGAAGCGCGCCTGTTAGGTGTGTTGATGGAAAAACAACAGACCACCCCTGATGCTTATCCATTAACGGCAAACAGCTTACTATTGGGCTGCAATCAAAAAACCAGTCGCGAACCTATCAGCAACTATACCAGCGGTGAGTTGCAGCGTTGTGCGCGCGAGCTTGCAGAGAAAAAGCTGATCCATATTGATCCCAGTGGTAGAGCCGATCGCTACTCGCAACGGCTAACACATACATTAGCTGTGGATAAGGGTGAACAAGCTTTGCTGGGGGTGTTGTTATTACGTGGCGCACAAACAGTCCATGAATTGCTCACTCGCACCCAACGCATGCATAATTTTGACAGCGATCAGCAGGTTGAAGATATTCTGGAGCAGCTTTACCAAGACTCCGCGCCTATGATTCAGCGCATACCTCGCCAAACCGGTCAGCGCGAGGATCGCTTTGTGCATCTGTTCTGCGGCGCGCCTGATTTAACGGCCATCGCCGCCAAGCGCAGTGACCATAAAGCACCGGCATCCGATGAGACGCAAGAACGTGTAGATAGGCTGGAAAAACAGATTGCTGAACTTGAGAAAAAAGTTGACCTTTTAATGACAGAACTAGAGTTAACGGCGCCCAGCTCAGAGAACTAATACAGCTCGACTTTACCTCAACGTCCCGCTGTGCGGGACCAATAAAAACTTAAAACTATGAATTTTTTAGTTACAATGCGCGTTCTTGCAAACACCCTACCCCATTGAGCTGTATAGATGAAATTGTTAATAAACCTTATTCGTAACCTGTTAGGTGGCATTATCGCCGCTATTGATTTTGTCACCCGCGGTTCGAAACTAAAACGTACATTAGAAACACAACAGCAGGTAGAATCTGAGCTAGAGAAATTATCCTTGTATCAATTTTTTGCTTGTCCCTTTTGTATCAAAACCCGCAGAGCTATGCATAAATTGAATTTACCTATAGTCAAACGTAATGCATCAAATGGCTCGCCATTCCGCGATGACTTGTTACAAGGTGGCGGTAAGATCCAAACTCCATGCCTACGTATCGAAAAAGACGATAGCGTAGAATGGTTGTATGAATCGTCAAAGATAATTAGTTATCTTGAAAAGCGCTTTGTTTAGAAACGCCGATATATTTTTATTTTAGATCATTCGAGTGCAACTGGTTTTGCGCTCTGAAAAGAGCCTGAATATAGCAATATTTTATCGCTTGGATTTTATTTATTTACCTAAAATAAAAATTGTCTTGGTTTTAATCAATCAATCTAAATCAGACATGATTGAATCGAAATAAGCTTCAACCTCAGATGCACTGGTTCTGAGGCTGCCCTCAGCCACTGCACCATCGATCAATTGCCCGCCTCTCAGCCCAAATGAATATCGCAAAATAATTAATCCATCAGTTAAAGCATCAAAGTTTCCGTCGCCATCGATATCCAATATTTGCAAAGGTATGGTTGCAGCTTCGGACTCTTCTGATGCAGATAATCCATCACCATCTGGATCAATCATAAGACTGGGCACATCGATCTGGCCATATTCATTCCAACCCCAGCAAACCACACCAGAATCATTCAGTGCGCAGGTATGAGCCATTCCAGACGATATCTGAGTGGGATTACTTAAAGCAGGCACATCAATCTGGCCATAATTATCCCAACCCCAGCAGTGCACGCCAGAATCATCAATGGCGCAGGTATGATAATTACCCGCCGATACCTGAGTAGGATTACTTAACGCCGGCACAGCGGTCTGACCATAATTATTTCGGCCCCAGCAAACCACCCCTGAATCATCAACTGCGCAGGTATGAACCTCCCCCGCCGATATCTGAGTAGGATTAGTTAAAGCCGGCACATTGGTCTGGCCTTCATAATAATTACCCCAACAGTGCACCGCAGAATCATCAATGGCGCAGGTATGAGTGCCCCCTGCCGAAACCTGAGTGGGATTACTTAACGCGGGTACATTGGCCTGACCGTTGCCATTCCAACCCCAACAAACCACACCAGAATCATCCAGTGCGCAGGTATGGTTAGACCCCAACGATAGCTGAGTAGGATTACTTAAAGCGGGCACATTGGTCGAGCCTGCATAGTTTCTACCCCAACAGTGCACCGCAGAATCATCAATAGCACAGGTATGATAGCCCCCCGACGATACCTGAGTGGGATTGCTTAACGCCGGCACAGTGGTCTGGCCATATTCATTCCGACCCCAGCAATGCACACCCGAATCATCTAGGGCGCAGCTATGATTGCCCGCCGCCGATACTTGATAATCCGCCACCAATGGGTTGCGACCATTCTCAATTTCCCAATCATCAGGCAGGCCATCGTTGTCTGTGTCAACGGCATGACCACTCAGACTAAACAGCATTAACATCAATAGACTGGATATTTTTAATAGCTTTAAGGCAAATTGCAGGGGCATTATATGTCCTCTTTTTTTTATTTTTTAGCTGTTACCTTTTGGGCTGATAACAGAAAGTCACTTTATTAAACGAACTGAGTGATTCAATAAGATGTGCATCAAGGTATATTATTTTGATCGGCGCAGTCAAACCCACTTGCGCCATAATCTTGAGTTTATTGCGGCTGTTGTTAGCCAAGTCGCATCTCGATGGGTTTATCTACGTGCTTGGCCATTCATATCTAAGTCCAAAGTGGCACTTACAATATTCAGATCATAGCTCGCACCGTCGAAGCTATAACCAGCGGCGTTACTGCTTGACGAGAAGCCAATGGCTGTAGACTCAACATCATCTGCAGACTCAGCTACAGTGAAGTCGATGGCTAACAGAGTCTCTGGTAGTGCATCTGGCCAGTTGCCGTACAATGAAGCCCAAGCAGCTGTGATGTACTTATCAGTCGATGAGTCATTATCCAAGTCTTCCGCGTCATTGAAAGGACCTGCAGATAGTACATTGTCAGTTGACAGTACATTCGTAAACTCGAGAAAGG
>Ga0208881_1000434_pt1 | contig 14733 bp, 13 predicted proteins | sample Knorr_S23_td_AAI_FD_185610 | JGI IMG/M metagenome (GOLD analysis project Ga0208881, IMG submission 185610) | Marine microbial communities from Southern Atlantic Ocean transect - Knorr_S23_td_AAIW_ad_876m_LV_B (SPAdes) (version 2) | ecosystem: Environmental > Aquatic > Marine > Oceanic | place... | reverse complement strand
GTTCCCAGAGGCGACCGTGGAGGAAGGGGCTGCCCGGGTGGTCCTCGTCGGGGCACGGCCACTGGATGCCTCCTTCGGCCCCGATGCGCTCCCAGGACATTCCGGCGTGCATCGGGGAAACAGTGCGCAACTCCTCCCAGAGGTCCTCGGCGGTTGGCCGACCCCAGCGGTCGTCGCCCAGGCGTTCGGCCAGGTCAGCGAAGATATCGATCTCCTGGCGAGCCCCACCGGGCGGTGACACCGCGGCCCGGGTGCGTTGCACTCGGCGTTCGCTGTTGGTCACGGTGCCGTCGGATTCGGCCCACCCCAGGGCGGCGGGTAACACCACGTCAGCCATCTTGGCGGTCCGGGTCATGAAGACGTCCTGGACTACGAGGGTGTCAAGTGTCCCTAGGGCCTTTCGGGCATGGTTAACGTCGGCCTCGGAGTCGGCCGGGTTCTCACCGATCACGTAGAGGGCCCGCAGGTCTCCGCGACCCATGGCCTCGAACATCTCGGTTAGGTGCCAGCCGTTCCGGGCTGGTATCTCGCAGCCCCAGGCGGCCTCGAACTTGGCCCGGATCTCGTCGTCGGCCACATCCTGGAAGCCGGTCAGCTTGTTGGGCAGGGCTCCCATGTCGCCACCGCCCTGCACGTTGTTTTGGCCCCTTAGGGGAACCAGCCCCGAGCCCCAGCGGCCCACGTGGCCGGTTAGGAGAGCCAGGTTGCAGAGCGAGAGCACGTTGTCGACCGCGGTGTGGTGCTCGGTGATTCCTAGGGTCCACATGATCTGAGCGCAGGGGGCGGTCGCATAGCTGTGAGCAAGGTCGCGGATCGCCTCTGTGGGGACGCCGGTGACCTCGGCGGTGCGCTCGAGGGTCCACGGTTCGACGTGGGTGGCGAAGTCCTGATAGTCGGTAGTCGCGTTGTCGACAAACTCCCGGTTCTCAAGCCCGGCGTTGATGATCTCCCGGGCCACGCCGTTGGCCAGGGCGATGTCGGTGCCCACGTTGATACCCAGCCAAGTGTCGGCGAACCTTGCTGAGTCGGTGCGACGTGGGTCCACTACCCACATGCGGGCGCCGTTTTCGACGCCCCTCAGCACGTGGTGGAAGAAGATGGGGTGTGCCGCTCGCGCGTTGGAGCCCCACAGGACTATGGCGTCGGCTTCCTCGACCTCACGGTACGAGGAAGTACCTCCCCCTACTCCGAAGACCGTCGCCAGACCGACGACGCTGGGAGCGTGTCAAGTCCTATTACAGCTGTCGATGTTGTTGGACCCGATGACCCGACGGGCGAACCGCTGGGCGGAGTAGTTCACCTCGTTGGTGGTCTTGGAGCAGCTGAACATCCCGAAGGCCGTCGGCCCGTGGGCGTCGACCACCGAGCGGAATCCCTCGGCGGCCCGGTCCAGGGCCTCGTCCCATGATGCTTCTCGCAGCTGCCCGTTCTCTCGGACCATCGGCGTCGTCAGACGCTGGCTCATATGCTTCTCCACTCTCCTTACAGGATGGACGAACCGTAGTGGATGCCTGTCCCGCCACCTACCCCTTCCGAGGGCCCGTCGGCGACCGGTAGGCGATCAATCGAGGCGGAGGGTCTTGCGGGCCTCGGCAGGCGACTGCACTGAGGCGCCGACCAGTTCGACGATGCGCGCCGCCTTCTCCACCAGTTGAGCGTTAGTGGCCAGTACGCCCCGTTCCAGGTAGAGGTTGTCCTCCAGGCCGACCCGTACGTGGCCGCCCAGCATCACCGACTGGGCCACCATTGGCATCTGCATGGCGCCAAGGCCGAAAGAGGTGAACTCGGCTTCGGCGGGCAGCCGGTGGACCATCGCCTGGAGGATTCCGATGTCCATCGGTGTCCCGTAGGGTATGGAGAGGCACAACTGCAGCCAGTACGGCGGGTCCACCAAGCCCTCGGCGATCATCGTTTCGGCGAACCACAGGTTTCCGGTGTCGAACACCTCCAGTTCGGGTCGAACACCCCACTCCCGGACTTTTCCGGCCATGGTCCGGAGCATCTCCGGAGTGGACACGTATACCTCGTTGTGATCGCCGAAGTTCAGCGACCCGCAGTCCAGCGAGCAGATGTCGGGCCGGATGGCCTCGACATGGGCCAGTCGCTCCAGGCCGCCGACCAGATCGGTGCCCTCCCGGAAGGCCAGCGGGTCGTCGTCGGGGCCCATGACCAGGTCCCCGCCCATGCCCGCCGTGAGGTTGATGACCACCTGGTCGTCCTGATCGCGGATGCGGTCTACTACTTCGCGATAGTGGTCGACGGTGCGGGTCCCCCGGCCCGTTCCGGTGTCGCGGACGTGGCAATGGACGATGGCGGCCCCCGCCCGGGCCGCCTCGAGCGCCGAAGTGGCGATCTCAGCGGGGGTAACGGGGACGTGTTCGCTACGGCCTGCCGTGTCGCCGGCCCCGGTCACCGCGCACGTGATGATGGCCTTTCGGTTCATTGGTGGACCGATCCTGAGTGGTGGCCCCGGGACCCGTCCTGGGGCGCCCGCGGCAGCAGGCCTGAGGAGGCTAGCCGTTCGGGTCCTAGCCGCAGGAAGCCCGTCGGTCAGCATTTTCGGTCCGGAAGGTGTTCACTGACGGGCATGGTCGGAGGGTGCCAGACCGGAGGTCGACGGTGAGCCGGGGCAGGACCGCTCGGGTGTTCACCCTTCGGATCGTCGGCGCGGAGAGCGCCCGGGTGCCCGACGAGTTGATCGTCGAGGAGCCGATGTCGATCCGGGTCGACGGGGAGCTGGTAGCCACCACAATGCGCACCCCGGGCAACGACTTCGAGTTGGCCGCCGGATTCTGCGTGACCGAGGGGCTGCTTGGCGACGCCGAGGTGCGAACCATCCGCTACTGCGGTCAGGGACCGGCCTCCGAAGCCGAGTTCAACGATGTGACTGTGGACACCGACGGGACTGCGCCGGTTCCCATTCCCCGCCTGGGCCCCGCCTCCTCGTCGTGCGGGATCTGCGGGACAGTGGCCATCGAAGGGCTCCTAGAACGCCTGGTGCCGTTGGACGTCGAGCCGTTTGACCTGGAGGTGCTGGTCGGGGTGACCGAGCAGGTCGACGGCCGTCAGGACCTGTTCGGGGCCACCGGTGCCGTCCACGCCGCTGCGGCCTTCGACAGGTCCGGGGAACCGATGATCGTGCGGGAGGACATCGGCCGGCACAACGCAGTGGACAAGGTGGTAGGCCGCCTACACCTCGACGGTGGGCTGCCGGCCTGCGACCTGGGCTTGTGGGTCAGTGGTCGGGCCTCCTTCGAGATGGCCCAGAAGGCGTGGGCTGCCGGGTTCGCCGCCCTGGTGGCAGTTAGCGGCCCGTCGGCGCTGGCCGTGGAGACGGCCCGTACAGCCGGTCTGCAACTCGCCGGATTTGCACGCGGCGACCGTCTCAACCTCTACACCGGTGACTGACGACCCTAGGCCGGGGGCGCCTGGCCGGCGGGGGGCTCCCTAGACTCTGGGCCGATGAGCCGTTCGGTCAGTCCCAGCCAGGGTCTCGGCGTCCTTCACCTGTTCTGTCGGCGGGGTAACGGGTTCGACGCCGACCGGGTACGGGCCGCGATAGCCGACGCGAAAGCCGCCGGTGACCAAGTGATCACCGTGGCTTTGCTGGGTCATAAGGCCGATCTGGCCGTGATGGCCCTGGCCGAGGACCTGTGGAGACTCCGGGACCTACAGGGTGCCCTGGAGGATGCTGGCCTGGACCTGGTGGACAGTTACGTGTCGCTCACCGAGGTCTCCGAGTATGCGGCGGGCGTGCCTGACGAGATGAGACAGGCCCGGCTCCATCCTCAGCTACCACCGGAGGGCAAGCCGGCCTGGTGCTTCTACCCGATGTCCAAGCGGCGGGGAGCCGACGCCAACTGGTACACGCTGGGCTTTGAGGAGCGGTTGGAGTTGATGGGCGAGCACGGTCGATCGGGGCGCTCCTTCGCCGGGCGGGTACTGCAGGTGGTGACCGGTTCCACCGGGATCGACAACTACGAGTGGGGGGTGACCCTGTTCGCCGAGCGGCCCGACGACCTTAAGGAGGTTGTGTACACGATGCGCTTCGACGAGGCATCTGCGGTCTACGCCGAGTTCGGCCCGTTCTGGACCGGCATGGTGGCCGACCTAGACACCGTGCTGGCCCGGGCCGGCCGTCGTTGAAGATGCCGACCTCAGACGCTGTGACGCGCCGAGTGGTCGCCTTCGTCCCCGATCTGATGGACCGGTCGCGTTTGAGCGCACCCGGCGTGGAGGTGGCCTTTGTGGACGACCCAGAGGGGTTGGCCGACGCCCACGCCGATCTGGTTGTCGCGGACCTGGCTCGCCCGGGAGCCATCGAGGCCCTAGGCGCGGTGGCTGGCCCGACGGTGGGCTTTGTCGCCCACGTTGATGAGGCCACCATGGCCGCCGCTCTCGCCGCCGGGTGCGACGAGGTCCTGGCCCGGTCCCGGTTCTTCGGGCGGTTTGCCGAACTGGTCGCCGGCCTCGGCCCGCCATCGGGCAGGTAGGGCGCCTACGGTGGGTTCGTGTCCGGATCGGTTCCCGAGCAGCCGTCAGGACGGGACCTGGTGCGCTGGGCGGAAACCCTGGCCGCCATCGCCCGTACCGGCCTGGGTTTCACCAAGGTGCTCTACGAACAGGAGCGCTTCGAGGAGGTCCTGAAGGTGGCGGCGGAGATCCGCCACTCGGCCAGTTCGGGCGACGACGACCTTGACCCGGATGGGAGGGTCGGGGAGTGGCTGGCCATGGTTGGGTCGGGGGTGGCCGGCTACGTCACCCCGAAGGTCACAGTCGGCGCGGTGGTCGGCAACGACGAAGAGGAGCTCCTGCTGGTCCAGCGGGCCGATTCGGGAAGGTGGCTGTATCCGACCGGTTGGGCCGACGTCGGCTATTCGGCCAGCGAGGTGGTGGTCAAGGAGGTGGACGAGGAGACGGGGATCGTCTGCGAAGTGGTCCAGCCGATCGCCATCCTGGATGGCATGCGACTGGGATTCACCGGTATTCCGCTCTATTCGCTGGTCTTCCACTGTCGGATGACTGGTGGTGAACTGCGGCCCCACCCCCTGGAGTGCAGCGACGTCGGGTTTTTCGCCGAGGGCGACCTTCCCGAGGGGACGGTGTCCCCTGACCAGTGGGCCGACCAGGCCTTCGCGGCGATCAGGGGTGAGCCAGTTGAGGTGAACTTCGACCGGCCGCGTGACCCGGTGTGGCGGGGCCAGCCGGAGGGTGGCCTGGACGGATTCGACCCGACGGTCGACTAGGCCTAGCCGGGCTGGTTACGGAGGAAGTCCTCGACCTCGGTGACCAGCAGTCCCGGGTCCTCGGGAACCTCCTCGTCGGACCGGGAACCCTCGTCGAATCCGTCGCCGTTGTCGCCGTTGTCGAAGTCCACCTCTAGCTGTTCGACGTATTCGGCGGTGCTCTCGTCCTCAGCCACCAGTTCGGTGACCTGCCGTTCGTAGGCCGCGGCGGCGATCTCCAGATCGGTACAGGGAACATGTACGTCAAGCACCTGGCAGAGCTTTTCGACCAGGGCCAGCGCTGCCTTGGGAGAGGGGGAGCCTGAGACGTAGGCAGGCACACCGGCCCAGAATGAGGCCCCGGGCACGCCGGCCTCCCGGAGGGCCGAACTGAGCACACCGACGATCCCGGTGGGTCCTTCGTAGGAGGAGGGCGACAGGTCGAGCCGGACGCCGAGGGCGGGGTCGTCAGTGGCGCCGTACACCTTGACCGGGCGGCTGTGGGGGACATCGGTAAGGAGTGCCCCGAGGGTTACCACCATGCGGGCCTGGACCTTCTCGGCGGCTGCCAGCACGTGGTCGGTGAAGGTCCGCCACCGCAACTGTGGCTCGTGACCGACCAGGCTGACCAGGTCGTGTGTGGCCGACGGCAGGCGGGCTGCGTAGACAGTGGTGGCTGGCCAGACGATGTGGCGGTGATGGTTCTCGAGGTGGACCATCGGTCGGGAGACGGTGAAGTCGAAGAATTCCTCGGCTTCGATAGTTCCTACCTCGGCCGATTGGAAGTGGTCGCGCACGTAGCGGGCCGCGGTGCTGGCCGCTTCGCCGGCGTCGTTCCATCCCTCGAAGGCAGTGACCAGGATGGGCCCCTCGATCTCGGCTAGTGGCCCTTCGTCGGTCCAGCGGAGGTGCGGGGCGGAGCCTGGGGACATCGGTTCGGAGGCTAGCGGCGACTTGTCGAACGCGCGCCCGGGCGGCGGGGTCCCTCCTACACTCGAGACCGATGGGAACTGGGAGCATTGAGGTCACCGAGGCCACCGTGGTCGACGAAGATTTGGTGGGTGCCATGGCCCGATTGGTTCCCCAACTTTCGAGCTCTGGCCCACCACCCGATGCCGAGGCCCTGGAGGCCATCGTGGCCTCTGACTCAGTGGTCCTTCTGGTTGCCGTTTCCGAGGGTGTCATCGTCGGGGCCCTGGCCCTGGTCCTGTTCCGGATTCCGACTGGGTTGCGGGCCTGGATCGAGGATGTGGTCGTCGATGAGGCGGCCCGCGGGCGCGGCATTGGTGATGCCCTCAACCGGGCGGCCATTGAGCGGGCTCGGGCCGCGGGTGCCCGAACAGTGGACCTGACGTCACGACCGAGCAGGGAAGCGGCTAACCGTCTCTATCGCCGTCTCGGGTTCGTGGAGCGGGGGACAAATATGTACCGCAGGGTCATCGACTGATCACCGACCGGGCCACCGACCCTGCCTCCGACGGGCAGTTCCCCTCGACGGTCGTCGCCGGGATGTCGGGACTGGAATGTGTTCCCCGGAGGAGGCGGGTTCCCGTCGTTGGATCAGCGACCCTGCCAGCGTGGCTCCCGCTTCTCGGTGAACGCCCGTGGCCCCTCCTGCGCGTCGTCCGACCCCAGCATGCGTTCGTAGGCCACCTGGTCTCCGGAGCGCAGATGGGCGAACGCCTCGTCCACCGACCGGCCCTGGGTGGCTCGGTTGACGGCCATGATCGCCTCGACAGCGAGCGGTGCCGCCGCGGCGATCCGCCAGGCCAGGGCCCAGGCCTCGTCCATCAACTCCCCGGCCGCCACGACCTGGTTGACCAGCCCCCATCGCTCCGCCTCTTTGGTGTTCAGCCGTCGGCCGCCGTAGAGCACCTCGTTGGCCACCACGGGCGGGAGCACTCGAGGAAGTCGAACGGCTCCGGCGTCGGGAATGATCCCGAGTCCGGTCTCGGGGAGAAAGAACTCGGCATGGTCGGCGGCCACCACGAATTCGGCGGCCATGACGATCTCGAAGCCTCCGCCCACCGCTAGACCGTTCACCGCGCAGATGACCGGCTTGTTCCGGTCCGGTAGTTCGCAGAACCCGCCGAAACCGCCCTTGCCGTAGTCGGCCTCGAACTCCTCACCGCCGGCCGCCGCCCCAAGGTCCCACCCGGCTGAGAAGAACCGTTCGCCGGCGCCGGTGAGGATGGCCACCCTCAACTGGGGATCATCCCGGAACCCGGCGAACACCTCGCCCAGTGACTGACTGGTTGCCGCGTCGATGGCGTTGGCCTTCGGGCGGTCGAGGATCACCTCGAGGACACCGTCTGCCGTTCGGGTGCGTACCGGAGGTCGGCCGGGGTCAACGTTGGTCATCGGAGCTCCTCCACGCACATCAGTCCACCACGGCGAAGTCGTCCACAGTGACCAGGGCGTCGACGGCGATCGCTCCCGACGGGCGTGCCAGCAGCGGGTTGATCTCCACCTCGACCAGTTCCGGCCGGTCGGTGACCAGACGCTGGAGGCGGATCACGACCTCGACGATGGCATCGAGGTCGGCGGCTGGCCCTCCCCGGTGTCCGGCGAGCAGCGGCCACACGGCGAGGCGCTGCAGGGCCTCGGTCACCTCGGCCGGTCCCACGGGCAGAATCAGACTCACTACATCCGCAGCAACCTCCGCTAGTCGTCCCCCGGAACCGAGGGTGAGCAGCCAGCCGACCGGGGGTTCTCGCCGGATATTGATCAGCAACTCGGCCACCGCGTCCCCGACGTACTCCTCGACCAACAACCTGGTCTGGCCAGACGGTCCGGCAAGGCGGTCCACGGCCTGTGCGACCCCATCGCCGTCGACCAGGTCGACCGCCACCCCGTCTACCTCGGTCTTGTGGGCGACTCCGGTGGCTTTGACAACGACCGGATACCCGATCCGTGACGCGGCTTCCACTGCTTCGAACGGCGGCACCGTCTCCCGGGCGGGGAGCGGGATACCGACCTCGGCCAGTAGATCCTTGGCCTCCGGCTCGTGGACGATCCTCGTGACGGCCGGGTCGAACGAGGGAGCCGGTAGCACCGGCTCCTGCTCCCGGTGGGCGCCCCACCACGCGGAACCCTCGAGGGCCAACAGTGCTGCCTCAATCCCCCGTACGGCGACCAGGCCGGCATCAGCGGCAGCAGCCTCGGCGGCTCTCGGAAGGTTCTCGGCCATCGACGCGGCGATCACACCAGGGGTCCCGGTGGTCTGACTGGCCTCGATGAACGCCTCGAAGGTCGGCCACCAGGTCGAATCGTCCAACCCACCCGAGGGGAAGTCCAGGACGAGCATCGCCGCGTCCAGCGGTCCGTCAAGGACTGTGGTGAAGGTTGCGGCTAGCCGTTCCCGGTCACCCCAGATGAACGTGTGGTAGTCGAGCGGGTTGGACACCGAGACCAGGTCGTTGAGTGTTCCAGCGATCCGGGCTGCGTGGTCGATGTCGAAGGCGGGGAATTCCACCCCCATGGACTCCGCCCGGTCGGCCACCACTGAGGCCTCACCGCCCGAGCAACTCAGGCTGACCAGGCGCGGGCCGCCGATGGCTCCGAACCGGTTCATCAGGTGGAGTGTGTCCAACAGTTCGGGGATAGAGCCGACCTGCCGGACGCCCACACGGTCGAACAGGGCCGCGTAGGCGGCGGCGTCGCCAACCAGCGATGAGGTGTGGGAGGCGGCGATACTTGCTCCGCGGGGTGATGATCCGGTCTTTAGGGCCACTACGGGCACACCGGCGGCGAAGGCCCGTCGGCAGGCCGTTTCGAACCGGCCTGCGTCGCGTAGGGCCTCCACGTGAAGGCCGATCGAGGAAACCGACGGATCGTCCAGAAGGGCTTCGACGCACTCCTCGATGCCGACGTCGGCCTGGTTTCCCAGAGTAAGGACATGGCTGATGGCCATCGGTCTGGTCTGCAGGGTCAGGTTGAGCGCGATGTTTCCGCTCTGAGTGACGAGGGCGACCCCGCGGTCGACCCGCCTGAGCCCGTGCTGGTCCGGCCAGAGCGCAGCGCCGACGGTGGCCGCCACGGTGCCGTAGCAGTTGGGACCGATCACCGGCATGCCGTCTGCCGCGGCCACTAGGGCGTTCTGCAACTCGGCCCCCTCGGCGCCAACCTCGGCGAAACCGGAGGCGTAGCAGACCGCGGCACCTGTTCCGAGCGCCGCCAGCCGGCCGACCGTCTCCACGGTGGCCCAGCGGTTCACGGCGACCAGCACGGCATCAGGCGGGGCCGGCAGGTCCTCAACCGAGGCGAAGGCTGGTAGTCCGGCGACCTTGTCGCGCCGATGATGGACCGGCCACAGGTCGCCGTCGAAGCCGAGGGCGAGACACTGGCCGATGGCCACCTCGGCTTCCCGGCCCCCGACGAAGGCCAGCGACCGCGAGGCCAACAGGCGGTGGAGTCGATGCTGGTCCATCACGCGCTAGGCACGGGTCAGCCCCCGAGCGGACGGAGCATCTCGCGGCTGATGATGTGACGCTGGATCTCACTGGTGCCATCCCAGATCCGGTCCACCCGTGCGTCGCGCCAGATTCGCTCAAGTGGTAACTCATCCATTAGTCCCATGCCCCCCAGGATCTGAATGGCCTCGTCAGCCACGAACTGGAGCATCTCGGTGGAGGAGATCTTGGCCATTGCCGCGTCCCCGTCGGTCATATGGTCCCGGTCCATCCGCCAGGCGGCCCGGTAGGTCATGAGTTCGGCCTCGGTCAGCTTCGTCCTCATGTCGGCCAACTTGAACGACACCCCCTGGAACTTGCCGATCTGCTGCCCGAACTGCTCACGGGAGGCTGCCCATTCGGTGGCCACCGAAAGTGCCCGGTCGGCTCGACCGAGACAGATGGCGGCCACCTGCAGGCGGGTCGCACCCAACCAAGCGTTGGCCACCTCGAAGCCCTTGTGCTCCTCGCCAAGCACCTTCGACGCCGGTACCCGACAGTCGTCGAAGTTCAGGATCATGTTGTGGTAGCCGCGGTTGGAGACGCAGTTGTAGCCCGACGCCATCTCAAACCCCGGCGTGTCGTGGTCGACGAGAAACGCCGTGATCAGCTTCTTGGGTCCCCGAGCTGTCTGCTCCTCCCCGGTGGCCGCAAAGAGGATCGTGTAGTCGGCGAGGTCAGCGTGACTGATGAAGTGCTTCGTACCGTTGATGAGGTAGTCGTCGCCCTGGCGTTCAGCTCGGCAGCTCATGCCCCGTATGTCCGACCCGGCGCCCGGCTCGCTCATGGCCAGGCAGTCGACCCGTTCACCACGGACCGTGGGGGCCAGGTAGTCCTCGACCTGGTCCCCGGTGCAGGCCTGCAGGATGTTCGAAGGCCGGGCGACGATGTAGTGGAGGGCGTACTGGGTCCAGCCGAACGCTCGGTCCACCATGGCCATTGTGAGGTTGTCGAGGCCGCCGCCACCGAACTCGGTGGGCATGTTGGCGGCGTAGATGCCGGCGTCCAGCGAGCGACGCCGGATCCCCTTGACAAGGTCTGGTGGAACCTCGCCGAGGCGCTCCACGTCATCCTCGTGGGGGACGAGTTCGCGGTCTACGAACGTGCGAACCGTGTCGACGATCATCTCCTGCTCGTCGGTCAGGGCGAAATCCATCGGGTCTCCTCGTGGGTGCGTCGGATCCGGGTGCTCGACGGTCTCCGCCGGTCAGGCGACGGCCATCACCCGGCCGACCTGGGGCGGTACAGGAAGTTCGGCGTGGGCATCGGCGATAGCGGTCAGGGCGTAAGCGGGGCCGGTAAGGATCGGGGCCGACGAGCCGACCCGCGTGTCGACGTGGACCAGCATCTGCTCGGTGGTACACAGCAGGTCACCGGTGACGGCGTGCTCCATGGCGTGGAAGAAGTGGAGACGCTTGGTGTCGACACCGAGGACTTGGGTGGTGACCCTGAGCGGCTCGCCGAGCGACGCCTCCTTTATGTAGTTCAGGTGGGTCTCCACGGTGAAGAAGGTGTGTCCGGCCTCCCGGTAGTCCTCGTCGACGCCGACATACCGAAAGAGCTTGTCGCTGGCCCAGCCAAAGGCCGTCAGGAACGCCCACTCAGACATGTGGCCGTTGTAGTCGACCCAGTCGGGCTCGACTGGGGCCTCGTAGAGGGCCAGCGGGGCGGCGATTGGATCGCCCTTTGCCCATGGGCGGTCGATCGTTGCGGCGTGGATACGGGCCTCCCGCTCGGCGATCAACCGGCCGGCTCCGAGGTCCAGGGGTCGGAGCGACCGCATGACCCCCAGCAGGTAATCGTCCCGGAGAAGTTCCAACTCGGCGACCGATCGGCCGGCCGCCTGGTCCTCGCAACCGGTCGCCATGGCCTCGATGAGTTGATCGGTCAGTTCAGGCGCCTCCAGTTTTGTCCACGGCAACTTCAGGGCCGGGCCGAACTGGTTGAGCATGTGCCGCATCCCCTCTTGACCACCGGCGAGGTGGAAGGTGAGGTTGGTCCCCATACCAGCCCAGCGGAGTCCGGGTCCGTAGGTGATGGCGTCGTCCAGCTCGCCGGTGGTGGCCACGCCGTCGTTGACCAGGTGGAGGACCTCGCGCCACAGGGCTTCCTGGAGGCGGTCGGACAGATAGCCCTCGATCTCGGTCCGCACGACCAATGGGTGCATCACCAGGTCGTCGTAGTGGGTTATTGCTGTATCCACGGCGCTCGGCGAGGTCTGTCCACCGGGCACGATCTCCACCAGGGGCAGCAGGTAGACGGGATTGAAGGGGTGTCCGATGAGGATCCGGTCAGGGTGCTGACAGCCGTCTTGGAGTCGGGTGGGCAGCAGACCCGACGAGCTCGAGGCGATTACCACCCCCGGTTCGGAGGACGAGGCCAGTTTCTGGAGTAGGGACCGTTTGAGGCTCTCGTCTTCAGGAGCGCTCTCCTGGATCCAGTCCACTCGTTCGGCCAGGGCCTCGGCCGTGTGGGCCCAGGCCAGCCGGGAGGGGTCGGCACCAGGGAACAGACCGAGGCGCGCAGCCGCTGGCCAGGCTCGCTCGACGGCGGCCCTGAGCCGCGGCTCCGCGTCGGGGGCAGGGTCCCAGGCCAGGACATCAAGCCCTCGTGATAGGGCTCTGACGGCCCATCCGGTGCCGATCACACCGGTTCCAACGACCCCAATTGTGCGGGTGCCGCCGATGGTCCCGTCCCCTTCCCCCATGTGCTCCGTTCCTTCTCGCCGAGGCTCAGATATTCTGTATGGTGGAACGATAGTTCCGTATTGTGGAACAGAGTACTGACCAGGCCAAGGGGGGACAAACTCGTATGGGCATCCAGGTGGTGGAGCGCACCTTCGCAGTGCTCGATGCGCTTTCGGGCACCGATGGCGAGATCCGCCTCGGCGAGCTTGCCGTCCGCACCACGCTTCCCAAGAGCACCCTAAGCCGGATCCTCGCCACCCTCGCCGACCTCGACGTGGTGGCCCGCGGTGCTGCTGACGGCTCCTACCGGCTGGGACCCCGGGCCCGCCTACTGGCCGGGCCGGGATCGTTCGAAGAGGTGCTGGTCCGGGCGGCCCGCCCCGAGTTACGCCGCCTGGTGGCCGACCTCGACGAAGACCTCGGGCTAGGCGTGCCAGACGGCCACCACGTGAGGTACGTAGACCAGGTCCGTAGCCACCGGCCGGTCCGGATCCGCGACTATGTCGGGGAACGCATGCCGGCTCACACCACGGCTGCGGGTCTGATCCTGCTCGCTGACCTCGACCAGGAGGAGTTCGCGGCCTACCTCTCCCATCCGCTTGACGCCTACGGTCCGGGCACGCCCATCGACCCGCAGGCGCTCGGGGCCGCGGTCGACGAGGTCAGAAACACCGGTCGGGCCTGGACCTTCGAAGCATGGGCCGACGGCATCAACGGTGCCGCGGTGGGTATCCGATCCGATGCCGGGCAACTTCTTGCTGTGATCAACGTGTTCGGTCCGTCCTACCGGTTCCCCGGTGACCGGGATCGTGGGCAACTGGGGGAAAGGCTCGCCGCCGCTGCCGACGAGATCACCAACCGACAAACCACCTGAGGGGTCCTATCCGAGCCGAGGGTCCCCGTGGGTCGGGCATTCTCAACTCTCCGGCGTCTCGAAAGCCCACTCGGGGCCCCTAGTGTGGCCACTAGTAGCTCGGTGGCCGACGCCCACCGCCCCCAGTCGATCTACCGTCCCAGGGAAGGCTCCGAACCCTGAGTACCACCAGCCGGGAGGCCCAGCCCGCGAACCCCGCCGAGGTCGCCTTCGATCCCGACGCCATGCGGGAGCGCTACCGCGCAGAACGTGACAAGCGACTGCGCGCCGACGGCAACGACCAGTACATCGAGGTCGTCGGCCCGTTCGCCCACTACACCGACGACCCCTACGTCGAATCGGAAATCGATCGCCCACCCCTCGCCGCTGAGGTCGACGTGGTGGTCATCGGAGGCGGCTTCGGGGGGCTACAGATGGGGGCCCGACTCCGCGAGGCCGGCGTTGAGGACCTGCGGATCATCGAAAAGGGAGGCGATTTCGGTGGCACCTGGTACTGGAACCGGTACCCGGGAGCCCAGTGCGACATCGAGTCCTACATCTACCTGCCGCTCCTCGAGGAGGTCGGCTACATCCCCCGGGAGAAGTACTCCTACGCCCGGGAAATACTCGACTACAGCCAGCGACTCGGCCACCACTATCGGCTCTATGACGGGGCGCTCTTCCAGACCGAAGTCACTGGGATGTCCTGGGACGATCACGACTCACGCTGGATCGTCGCTACCAACCGGGGGGACGCGCTCCGGGCCCGGTTCGTGGCCATGGCCAACGGCCCACTGAACCGTCCGAAACTCCCCGCAATCCCGGGCCTCAGGGACTTCAGGGGCCATGCCTTCCACACCAGTCGCTGGGACTACGACTACACGGGCGGCGGGCCGGATGGGAATCTCGACCGCCTAGGTGACAAACGGGTTGCCGTCATCGGCACTGGCGCCAGTGCCATCCAGTGCGTTCCCTTCCTCGCTGAGTCGGCCGAGCAACTCCACGTCTTCCAGCGCACACCCTCTTCGGTGGATGTGCGTGGCAACCAGCCCACCGACCCGGAGTGGGCCGCCGGGCTGGAGCCAGGCTGGCAGAAGCGACGCATGGAGAACTTCAACGGCCTCGTCTCGGGCCTGCCCCAGGCCGAGGACCTCGTGGACGACGGCTGGACCGACCTGATTGGCAAGATGATCCGTCGCTTCCGGGAAGCCCGAGAGGGCGGGAATCTCGACATCGCCGAGGTCATGGAGATGGCCAACTTCGACAAGATGAACGAGATCCGGTCCCGGGTGGACGACCTGGTCGAAACCCCGGGAGTAGCCGAAAAACTCAAGCCCTACTACAGGATGTTTTGCAAGCGGCCGACGTTCAACGACGAGTACCTGCCCACCTTCAACCGACCCAACGTAAAACTCGTCGACACCGAAGGGAAGGGTGTCGACCGCATAACCGAATGCGGCTTGGTTGTGGCGGGCGTCGAGTACGAGGTCGACTGCATCATCTTCGCCACCGGCTTC
>Ga0208881_1000433_pt1 | contig 14738 bp, 11 predicted proteins | sample Knorr_S23_td_AAI_FD_185610 | JGI IMG/M metagenome (GOLD analysis project Ga0208881, IMG submission 185610) | Marine microbial communities from Southern Atlantic Ocean transect - Knorr_S23_td_AAIW_ad_876m_LV_B (SPAdes) (version 2) | ecosystem: Environmental > Aquatic > Marine > Oceanic | place... | reverse complement strand
CGAGATCAGCGTCGGCCTTTGCATAGCCCATTTTTTTCTGATGCTCGGCAGCCTGCTCCTGCGACCAAGTCAGTCTTTTGCTTTCCGTCTCTTTGGCCATGGCCTTTAAATCTGCGGAGAAGCTCTCGTATTTGGCTATTAAACTAGTAAAATCAGCACTTTCCTCAGCCTGTTTAAGTTTTTCCTGAGCTGCAGTAGAACCAAAGATCGCCACTGCTGTGTCAACCACCGCAATTTTATCTGACTCTATAACAATCTCTTCTTCAACCACTGTAATTTTTTCTGAGGCAACTGTATTAACTGATATAACCGCAAAAACACTTAAGACAGCCATCAACATCAAGGCTTTTAAATTAACCACCATGTTCATTCCCTACCCTTACCTGATTAAAATTGATTACCCAACGAAAACTGAAAAACCTCCGTTTCATCGAATTCATTGGCATTCAGTGGTTTAGCAACACTAAACGTAATAGGGCCAAACCCGCTTAGCCATGTAGCTCCGACCCCTGCCGAGTATCTTAACTCAGATGCGTCAGGTTTAAAGCAATTTCTCTGCGTATCGCCGCATTTGGTATTAAAAATATTCCCTACATCAATAAAAAATGCCGACTGTACAGAGCGCTGATCTTTGATAAATGGCAGTGGAAATATAACCTCAGCACCAAATTCAATCTGCACATTACCACCGATAGGATCCGGATCATCTATATAACCTGTGGTGCAAGGGGGATCGAGCAGATGGCAGGGTGTATCCTGTGGCCCCAGAGTATTGCGCTCAAAGCCCCTGACCGAACCAAAGCCACCACCGTAAAAATTCTTAAAAAATGGCAGATGCGTGGTATCTCCATAGCTCTCACCAAAGCCTAAATCAGTGCGCAACTTAAGGCTCAGTGAACGGGTTAACCCGCGCAGGTACTGACCGCTGTAGGTAAGCTTATAATATTCGAGTCCAGAGCCAGGTAGCGTCAGATTGGCACCCAGTCGCTGCGCTGCTCCCCGAGTGGCAAATATACCGCGATTAAGGGTCGATTTAGCCCAGCTTAAATTAACGCTGAAGACATCGAAATCACTGCCATTGTCTTTGACAAAATCGGCTATTTCGCGGGAGGCGTAAGAACCAGTTCGCAGATCTAAATTCTCGTAGCCAAAACCAAAGCCGATGCGTTCAACTTCAGAGATAGGATAGCCCCAATTAATATTGGCACCCTGAGTATTGGTTGAAAAACTGGCGACATTAATCCGATCATAATCGGTTTTGCGAGCATAGATACTGTAGCCGACATTCACACCATCCACAGTAAAATAGGGCTCGGCATAACTAAGATTAAGCGAACTTTGATAGGTGCTGCGATTAAGGCCCACTGTGACCTGCTTGCCAGTACCTAAGAAATTATTTTCACTGAGGTTAGCCCCCACAATAAGCCCATAGCCCTGCGAGTAGCCAACACTGGCTCCCACGGAGCCAGAGGGCTGTTCTTCAACTGTGTAGATAACGTCGATCTGGTCATCTGTGCCAGCCACTGGCACATTTTCTACATTGACCTCTTTGAAAAAACCCAGACGTTCAAGGCGCACTTTTGAAAAGTCTATCAACGCATTATTGGCCGATCCAGCCTCCATCTGACGCATCTCGCGACGCAATACCTCATCGGAGGTTTTAGTATTGCCGCGAAATTCTATGCGCCGCACATAGGCTCGCATGCCGGGCATAATCACAAAGGTTACACTGGCCGTTTTATCCTCTTCATTAATTTCTGGATAGCCTTTGACCTCTGCAAACGTATAGCCCTCATTGCCTAGGCGGTGCGCAATAAACTCGCTAGAACTGGTCATTAACGTCTGCGAGAATCTCATGCCCTCGCGCATTAAAATCATCGCTCTAATCTGAGCTTCAGGTATTTTCAACTCACCGGACAACTCAACATCACTAATTGTGTAGGTGTCGCCCTCATCTATATTAATAGTGATATAGACTGATTCTTTATCTGGGCTAATTGAGACCTGTGTGCTTTGAACTTCAAAGGCCAGGTATCCACGATCCAAGTACCAGGTCTCAAGTGTCTCTATATCACCGGATAATTTTTCACGGGAATATTTGTTATCGCCGCTAGCCCACGACCACCAGCCAGTCTCATTTTGCTCAAATCCCTGCACAAGATCCTGCTCTGGAAAGCTGTGGTTGCCGATAATATTAATATGTCTAATCTTCGCCACATCCCCTTCGTCAATATCGATGTTAATCGCCACACGATTGCGCGGCAACTGCTCTACATGGGTCTCTACAGTGGCGCCATAACGTCCCTGAGAGACGTATTGTCGCTGTAACTCCTGCGCCATTCCCTCAAGAATCACCTGTCGAAATATTTGCCCTTCAGCCAGTCCATTATCCCTGAGGGCACTCAGCAACTGATCGCTCTCAATGGCCTTGTTGCCCTCAAGACTAATTTCAGTGACCGCTGGCCTCTCGACCAGCCCGATAACCAGTACCGAATCCTCCCTTACCATAACTACATCGGCAAAATAACCGGTCCGGAAAAGGGATCTGGTGGCATCCCGAATCACCACATCATCAACAAAATCACCTACATTGACAGGTAGTGCCGTGAATACTGTACCTGCAGAGACGCGCTGCAATCCCTCAATACGTATATCTTCGACCTGAAAAAGAGATGCGTAGACAACGGAGGCATAACTGGAAAGTACTAGGCAGAAGCCCAAAAGAAGTCGTTTCATGTGAAATATTCAACCCATTTATAATTCTGTTTCGCTGCTTTAAAACGGCCTTGTTAAGTCATTAAAAGTCGCAAACACCATTAATCCGACCAACATTGCAAAGCCGATCTTATAGCCGAGCATCTGTACCTGATCAGAGACCGGAGAGCCCTTAACCAACTCGATCAAACAATACAGCAGATGACCGCCGTCCAGCACCGGAATCGGCAGGAGATTCATAACTCCGAGCATTATACTTAGAATTGCGATAAAGCGAATAAAATTGTCCGTGCCCGCTCGCGCTGTATCTCCCGCCATCTTGGCGATGGTAATGGGGCCACTTAAATTTTTTGGCGAGAGATCTCCCACCACTAATTTGCCGAGCGACGATAAGATAAAACCGGTGGTATCTACAGTTTCTCGCAGGCTTCGGGTAAAGGCACTGCCAAGCCCGTATTCTATTGTGCGTATTAGCGCCTCGGGATAGCGACCCTTAGAGGCCAGTTGAACGCCCAATTGACCCACTGTTCGACCATCGCGCTGTACCGCCTTGGGCATGACTTGCAGAGTCAAAAATTCATCGGCTGCGCCCTCTTTATGAGGTCGCTTCAGCTCAATAGTTAACCGCGTATTTAGACTGCTTGATACCCGGCCTATAAACATGTCCACATTGGTAATCTGCTGTCCATTGACGGACAGCAAAACATCGCCTTCACGCAGTCCCGCCGCAAAACCTGCTCCGGTTTCAGAAACTGCCGCCAAAATAAGCGCTTCAAGTTCAAATGGCGGGCTAATACCCAGCTCTCGCAACGGCGCAGGGTTTTCCATATCTCTCAACCAAGAGCTTACGGGAACCACAACCTGATAAGGCAACTCGGCATCGGGATCACTAAGGGTGAACAACATCTCCCCAGTGCTACCAATATAATCAAATAGCTGCCTATTTACCGAACCCCAGGTGCTAGTCTCGACACCATTGACTGCCACAATCTCCATGCCCGACTCAAAACCGGCGCGACTGGCTAACGACTCGTCCACAACATCGCCAATCACTGGAATCAGTCCGCGCTCGCCCGACAAAAATACCAACCAGAAGGCTAGAATAGCCAGCAGAAAGTTGGCGATGGGCCCCGCACTAATAATGGCTATACGCTGCCAAATAGTTTTTTGGCTAAAAGCATAGGGTAGATCTTCTGTATTGACCTCGGCCTCTCGCTCATCGAGCATTTTCACATAGCCGCCGAGAGGCAATGCAGCCAATACAAACTCGGTATTCTTTTTGTCGCGCCAACGCCATAGGGGTTTGCCAAACCCTATGGAGAATCGCTCAACGCGAACTGCACAGCGTCTGGCCACCCAAAAATGACCAAACTCATGAAAAGTCACTAGGACTCCCAAGGCAATAAATGTAAAAAATAGTGTTTGTAAAAGCGCCATAAACTATATCTCTAACTGCTTGATTAAAGCGACACTAATAGCTCTCGCCCTAGCATCGGAATCTTGGACAGCCTCAAGTGATTCCGGCTCCCTGAAATCAAAGCCCGACAGGGTATTTTCAACAACCTGTGCAATCTCTGTAAAGCCTATTCTGCGATTCAAAAACGCCTCCACTGCAATTTCATTGGCTGCATTGAGCACCGCAGGGGCATCACCACCGGCTACAGCGGCATCAAACGCCAATCGCAGGCAGGGGAAGCGAACCCTATCAGGCTTTTCAAAACTAAGTTGAGCGATGTCAGCTAAATCCAGATCCGCGACACTGGAAGTGATTCGCTCAGGCCAGGCCAAACCATGGGCGATTGGCGTTCGCATATCTGGGTTACCCAGTTGCGCTAGGACTGAACCATCCACATACTGCACTAGGGAATGAACCACGCTTTGAGGATGCACCAGTATTTCAACTTGATCTGGAGAGGTCTTAAACAACCAGTTCGCCTCTATTAGCTCCAGCCCTTTATTCATCATTGAAGCAGAGTCTACGGATATTTTATTACCCATACTCCAATTCGGGTGTGCGCAGGCCTGCTCTGGCGTTGCCGACTTCATCTGCTCCAGGGTCCAGGTTCTAAATGGCCCGCCAGAGGCCGATAGGATCAGTTTTTTAACGGCGGATTGATCGCCATCCAGATAGCTCGCAGGTAAACATTGAAAAATAGCATTGTGTTCACTGTCGATCGGCAACAGTGTTGAGTTGGAGTTTTTGACCGCCTGCATAAAAATAGCCCCAGCCATAACCAGCGACTCTTTATTGGCCAGAAGTATTTTCTTACCCGCCTGAACAGCCGCTAGGGTTGGAATCAGCCCCGCCGCACCGACAATTGCCGCCATGACTATATCCACCTGCGCACTGCGCGCCACCTCGCAGAGCGCTTCGACACCGTGCAGAACCTCAGTGGTGCCATTTTGATCGGCAATAAAGCCGCGCAGTTGATGTGCAGAATCTGCATCATTGACCACCGCATACTGGGCACCATGTTGCAGACACTGGCGCGCCAACTTTTCCAGCTGCCGATTGCCAGTAAGCGCAAATACCGAATATTGATTGCGATGTTGAGCAACTACGTCGAGAGTGCTCTCGCCAATGGATCCAGTTGATCCCAATACAGTGATAGACTGCATAAATTAAAAAGGATTGGTCTGCGTTAGCATAACAAAAAACATTGGCAGCGCAGCCATAATGCCATCTAGTCTATCGAGGACGCCACCATGACCGGGGAGCAGTGAACTGCTATCCTTTAATCCTCTGTGGCGCTTCAACATACTTTCAAAAAGGTCGCCAACCACAGAACACAGCGCCACCGGGAAAACCAATATCGCCAAATCCACTACATCTACAGTTGGCAGCAAGGCTTTAATCATTGCGATCAACGCCAACTGCAGTACTAAAGCTCCCAAAAATCCTTCCCAGGTCTTCCCCGGACTGATAGTAGGTGCGAGCTTACGACGCCCGAATAAATTTCCCGCTATATAACCACCTACATCTGCCAGCACAACAATCCCAAGAGCTAGCAGAAGCAGCCATCGTCCACTCTCGTGACGAACGATCGCCACTAACGCAATCCATGTCGCCACCAACAATATTAATCCTAAAATGCTCAGCACCGGTCGCGGAGCCCAGAGTATAGAACTTGAGGGGTATCCCTGTATCCAGAGAAAAATAACCGCCCATAGCGCCACCACAGAAACACTGATCTGATAACTCAACTGTTGGTCAAAGGTACCATAGACACCGAGGATTTGACTGGCTCCAGCCAGTAACAAAAAAAGCACTAGTAGATAGCCGGCCCTGCCCGAATTGCTAGTAATATTAGCCAAACTGGTCCACTCCCAACCAGCCAGCACCACCACGAGAATAATTAAACTTGAAAACACCGCCGGCGACACTACCAACAACAGGGAAACAAATAATACAGCGAGAATCACGGCGGTAATAAAACGTTGTTTAAGCATCAGCACCCTCGCTCGAGGTTTGGCCCGCACTGTGATCCAGTTCCAATGCTGTGGATCTGGCTCCAAATCGCCGCTGCCGCTGGCAATAGTCTTTTATGGCGTGCTCCAAAGCGTTATTGTCGAAGTCAGGCCAGTAGCAATCTGTAAAATAAAACTCTGTGTAAGCCATCTGCCAAAGCATAAAGTTACTAATCCGTTGTTCACCTGCAGTGCGAATACATAAATCAGGCGCTGAAATTCCATCTTGATAGAGACAGCGGTCAAAACTGTTTTCGGTGATATCTGAGGGGCGCAGGGTTCCCGCTTTAACCTCCGCCGCCAACTGCTGAGCAACTTGCACTATATCCCAACGACCACCGTAGTCAACATAGAGAATCAGATTTAACGCCCCTGCTTTAGTTAGGGTTTCTGCATCGGTAATAAGACGGTTTAAACGATCACTAAACTGCTTGCGATTGCCCACCACCTTGAGTCTGATGTTGTCGTCGCGCAATGTCTTAGCTTCTTTTTTTAAATAAGTGGAGAAAAGTGACATCAATCCGCGCACTTCCATTGCTGGGCGACGCCAATTCTCACTGCTAAACGCGAACAGACTAACCGTATCTACGCCGTGATCTCGTGCCGCTGGCAATATTTCTCTAATACGCTCAACACCCGCCCTGTGACCAGCTATGCCGGAAAGGCCGCGCTGTTTAGCCCAGCGATTATTGCCATCCATAATAATCGCTATGTGCTTTAACGGGTGCACTAAGTTATTAGGGGTCGTCTTTACCATTTTTTAACAGAAGATTCTCAGATCTCCATCAAATCCTTTTCTTTAGTGAGCAGGGCCTCTTCAACTTTGCCGATAAAGCGGTCGGTTATCTTCTGAATATCGTCCTGAGCCCTACGCTCTTCATCTTCACTAATTTCTTTTTCTTTCAGCAAGCCCTTGATATCCGAAAGCACGTCGCGTCGAATATTGCGAATTGAGATTCTAGATCCCTCGGCCTCTTGCCTAGCCTGTTTTCCGTAATTACGCCGCGTCTCCTCGGTTAGGGGCGGTAGCGGTAACCGTATAACCGCGCCGGCAGTGCTGGGGTTGAGCCCAAGCTCTGATTTAAGAATGGCCTTTTCAATCTCTGGAACCAGTGCTTTTTCCCAAGGTGTTACGGACAGGGTTCGCGAATCCTCAATCGAGATAGAGGCCGCTTGGCTCAGCGGGGTGACAACACCATAGTAATCAACTGAAATCCCGTTTAGCAAACTGGGATGAGCTCGCCCGGTACGAATCTTATTAAATGCCACGGCCAAGGCCTCGAGAGCCTTGGTCATACGTTGTTCTGCGTCTTGCTTAAATTCTTCCATCACTAAAAATCCCTCTATTCCTCTTCTATTAGGGTGCCTTCATCACCACCGACAACAAGATTGAGTAAGGCTCCAGGTTTAGACATACGAAATACTCTGAGCGGCATCTTGTGTTCGCGACACAGACAAATAGCCGTCAAATCCATCACTCCAAGCTTTTTATCCAGCACCTCATCATAAGTTAACTGTGAGTAAAATTCAGCATTGGGTTCTAACAGAGGGTCCGCGGAGTAAACTCCGTCCACCCTAGTAGCCTTCAGCACCACATTCGCATCAATCTCAATACCGCGCAAACAGGCGGCTGAATCTGTCGTAAAAAAGGGATTTCCTGTACCAGCTGCGAATATCACTACGTCGCCATCTTTTAAATAGCGAATTGCCCGCCGCCGGTCATAGTGCTCAACCACACCACTCATCGGAATCGATGACATCACATGGGAGGATATATTGGTGCGCTCCAGCGCGTCTCGCATCGCCAGCGCATTCATCACAGTGGCCAACATACCCATGTGATCGCCGGTCACACGATCCATACCGGCTGCGTTTAGGGCGGCTCCTCTAAACAAATTTCCACCGCCAATCACCAACCCCACTTGAACACCAATACCAACTAGCTGGCCAATTTCAAGTGCCATTCGGTCGAGAACTTTAGGATCTATCCCAAAGCCCTCATCGCCCATCAACTCCTCACCACTGAGTTTAAGAAGAATACGCTTGTACTGTTTCTCTTTAACCGTTGACGCCATGCTTACACCTGTAGGTTAACCAGTCGGTTCTGAAAAATGCGCTTATGGGACTGTTGCACAATACTGCAGCAACAATCCCCTTATTCCCATCTTTTTGGTCGAAATTTTCCTGTCATTGAGCCTTCTTATGCTTTTATCTTATCATTTAGGCATTTTTCAGGCTCGACTAACTAGTGGCACCCTGCACTTGAGCCGCGACTTCAGCGGCAAAATCAACCTCTTCAACCTCGATGCCCTCGCCCACTTCGTAGCGCACAAATGATACTACTTCAGCACCTGCGGCTTTTACGAGCTTTCCAACTGTGATATCGGGATCCTTGACAAAGGGCTGGTCAACTAGACTACTTTCTTTTAAAAATTTAGCCACACGCCCAACAATCATTTTTTCAATAATTTCTTCAGGTTTACCACTCTCTCGAGCCTGCGCTGCGAAGATTTCTTTCTCTGCAGCCACAATATCTGCTGGCATTTCATCCGAGTTTACCACTGCTGGGTTAACCGCAGCCACGTGCATCGCAACATCTTTTGCAAGCTCTTCGCTACCTCCACTCAACCCCACCAATACGGCAATGCGACTATTGCTGTGCACATAGCCGCCAACCACTGGCGCCTCAACACTGCCAGCGCGGCGCGGCGCGATATTTTCGCCAATTTTCTGTACTAGCGCCTGTCTGTCAGACTCTAAATCACCGGCCATCAGCTTGGCGATATCAGTTTCGCGAGAGGCGTAGGCCGCCTCTAAAACCGAACCGACAAATGTCTGAAAATTCTCATCTCTGGCCACAAAGTCAGTCTCACTGTTGACTTCCAATACCAGTCCATAACCAGCCTCTGATTTGACGGCAACTATACCATCAGCTGCCGTTCTACCGGCTTTTTTTGCGGCCTTCATACCACTGGACTTGCGTAAGTCTTCTATGGCTTTATCAATATCCGCACCTGACTCTGCCAGTGCTTTTTTGCACTCCATCATGCCCAAACCAGTCCGATCTCGCAGCTCTTTAACCAACGATGCTGTAACCTGTGACATTGTATTCCTCTCTAAATAATCAATTAGAAAAAAGGGGGCGATGGCCCCCTTAATTTTGTTACCTTAATCGGCCTCAGCGGCAGTCCGATTATTTGGCAGCAGTTTCCTCAGGGGCCGCCTTAGAGGGAGCCTCTTCGGCAACTGGTGTATCTTTTGCGTCTTTCGCAACTTCTGCATCTTCGGCAACTGGCGCCTCTTTTGCGTCTTTCGCAACTGGCGCATCTTTTGCGGCCGCTGCATCTTCCGCAACTTCAACAAATTCGTCTTTACTGGTTACCGCCGCAGACTGAGCCTTTCCTTCCAGGACTGCATCCGCTACAGAGGCTGCATACAGCTTGATAGCACGGATTGAATCATCATTTCCAGGAATAACGTAGTCAACACCATCTGGGTCGCTGTTGGTATCTACAATACCTACCACTCGGATCCCCAGTTTATTGGCCTCATTGATAGCGATGCGCTCGTGGTCAACATCCACTACGAAAAGTATATCGGGCAGGCCGTTCATATCTTTGATACCACCGATAGAATTCTCAAGCTTGTCTTTCATGCGCGTGCGCATTAGGACTTCTTTCTTGGTAAGTTTCTCGAAGGTGCCATCTTTCTGCTGGGCCTCAATCTCTCTATAACGTCGAATAGAAGCACGAATGGTCTTGTAATTGGTCAGCATTCCACCCAGCCAACGATGACTGACGAATGGCATACCGCAGCGTTCTGCTTGCTCTTTGATAATCTTGTTGGCCGCACGCTTGGTGCCGACAAAAAGAACTTGATTACCTTTGGCAGCCTCGACGCGGAGAGCTTCCAACGCCTCATTAAAAGCTGGCACAGTGTTTTCAAGGTTAATCACATGAACTTTATTTCGCGAGCCGAAGATATACTGGCTCATTTTAGGATTCCAAAAACGGGTTTGGTGACCGAAATGGACACCGGCTTGCAACATATCTCGCATGCTGACTCTAGACATAATTTTTCCTCTTGGGGTTAGGCCTCCACATATCCCAATGATCAACCCTTATTCGGGCACCCAGACCATCGTGTCGATACGTGTGTGTCGTTAAGTTGTACTTAGTTAAGTTTTAATCGCTGCGGTACCTCCACAACGGCGCGCTTTATACCATAACCACTCACTCATATAAAGAAAAACCACTTAGATTTCGCCTTTTTACACTGCTCTTAACAGAAAAATCTCCGGTAACAGATTTTAGACTAAATCAAGTCGCGCTAATTTTGCCTAGAGACTCCCTCAAGAGGACAGAGATTGGGTACAATGGTTATCAAAGTAACCGCGGGAATCACCATGACTGTCAAACTCCGAACAGCAGCGCAAATTGCCAAAATGCGTGTAGCCGGCCGTCTTGCCGCTGAGGTGCTCGAGTTGATTGGCGAGCATGTAGTGCCCGGCATCTCGACAGAGGAGCTGGATCGCATCTGTTATGAGCATATAGTCAATATGCAAAAGGCGATTCCGGCCTGTCTCGGGTATCGGGGATTCCCAAAATCTATTTGCACCTCGGTCAATCAGGTCGTCTGTCACGGCATTCCTGCGGAGAAAAAGATTCTCAAAAATGGCGATATTATTAATATTGATGTTACGGTTATCAAAGATGGCTGGTACGGTGATACCAGCAAAATGTACAACGTCGGAAAAGTAGCGGAGCATGCGGAGCGACTGATAAAAGTATCTCAGGAGTGCCTTTATAAAGGGATCGAGATGGTTAGGCCGGGCGCTCGCCTCGGAGATATAGGCCATGTTATCCAAGCTCATGCTGAGGCCAACTACTATTCAGTTGTCAGAGACTACTGTGGTCACGGCATTGGTTCAGAATTCCACGAGGAACCTCAGGTGCTACACTATGGCAAGCCAGGCACCGGACTCGAGCTTAAAGAGGGCATGACCTTTACCATCGAACCCATGGTCAATGCTGGGAAATTTGCCACCAAACTAAAGCGCGACGGCTGGACTGTGGAAACTAAGGACGGACGCCTGTCTTCGCAATGGGAACACAGCATGCTAGTTACCAGTGATGGCGTTGAAGTTTTCACTGCTAGACATGACGAAAAGTTCTAGGTGTTATTTGATTTTTTATATTTCTAATAGAGAACGAATTTAACTTATGCCAGCCCACAGTTCTACTCAAATACTTCAGCCCAACAATCAAGCCCCTATCTTTTTTGATCAAAAACGTTTTATTGAGGATTTACAATCCTGCGATCCGCTGAGCGTGTTCCGGAATGCCTTAAATGCCGCTAGAAAACATTTTGACAACCGTTTTTTAGAGGGCGAGGAAGCCCATGCACTGGTCAATGAAGCCGCCCAATTCGCAGATGTTATTCTCGGCTTTGCCTGGCATCAATACCAGTGGGATGAGGATATCAGTCTGATTGCGGTCGGGGGCTATGGTCGCGGAGAACTGCATCCCCACTCCGATATAGATCTGCTGATTTTAATGCGCCGCAACCAGCCACAGAAATATCGTGAGCGCATTGAGAATTTTTTGACCTTCCTGTGGGATATTCAACTTAAAATCGGTCACAGCGTACGCTCATTATCCCAATGTGTAGACGAGGCGAAGGCCGATATCACCGTGGCCACCAACCTGATGGAAACCCGTTTAATCTGTGGCGATACAAAACTTCGAGAGAAGATGCTGAAAAAAACTGGGCCCAATAAAATCTGGTCCTCTGCAAAATTCTATCGCGGGAAAATAGAGGAACAAAAAAGTCGCCACCGCAAACACCATGATACTGAATACAATCTAGAGCCCAATATCAAAGAGGCTCCCGGTGGTCTGCGAGATATCCAGCTAATCAACTGGACTGCAAAGCGACATTTTGACGCCTATAGGCGATCACAGCTAGTACACAAGGGCTTTTTATCTGAAGAGGAGTATTTGACGCTGAGGCGGGATGAGGAGTTTCTATGGAAAGTGCGTTACGGACTGCACTATATAACAGACCGCGGTGAGGAGCGGCTGCTGTTTGATTACCAGCGCAAACTGGCATCCCTACTCGGCTATTCTGACAGCAATGGAAAACTGGCGGTTGAGAAGTTTATGCAACGCTATTACCAGACCGTTTTATCCATTCGCGAATTGACCGATGTGCTTCTGCAATATCTCGATGAGGCGATCTACCGCAAAAATAAAACCAAAGTGGTCAAACAGATCAATAGTCGCTTTATAATTCGCGACGACTATCTGGATACCGTCGACGACAGCACATTTGCCAACCACCCCTCCGCTCTGCTGGAACTGTTTGTAGTCATGGGCGAAACCGAGAGCATCAAAGGCATTCGCGCTTCAGCCATACGTCAAATTAGGTTGCACAGAAATCTTATCGACGAGGATTTCAGAAACGATCCCGCCAATCGCGAGCTATTTATGCGCCTGCTTAAATCGCCTTTTAAGCTCTCTTGGCAGCTCAAGCGAATGAATCGCTATGGCATTCTCGGCAACTATCTTCCTGAATTCGGCAAGATAGTCGGACAGACACAACATGATCTATTCCATATCTATCCAGTCGATGTGCACACACTCGAGCTGATTACCAATATTCGCCGCTTGGTGCGACCGGAGGAAGCGGCCAAGTTTCCAGTGTCCTCACATATCTTCAAAAATTTGCCAAAACCCGAGCTTATTATTATCGCTGCTCTCTATCATGATATAGCCAAGGGACGCGGGGGCAATCACTCTATTCTAGGCGCTGTAGACGTAGCAAATTTTGGAGAGCGTCACGGGCTGCAAAAACAGGAGATTAGCCTGCTGCAATGGCTGGTAGAAAATCATCTACTGATGTCTACCATCGCCCAGCGCGAAGATATATCGGATCCGGACGTGATTTATAAATTTGCTCGTCACGTTGGCGATCAGATGCACCTCGACCACCTTTGGGTGCTTACCGTCGCAGATATCAATGCAACCAATCCAAGGCTGTGGACAGACTGGAAAGGCGCTCTAATGCGCAATCTGTACTTTGAAACCAAGCAAGCGCTACAAGACGATCTTGCCGAGCCAGTGGATAAATCGGCCTGGGTTCGCAATGCCAGAGATAGCGTGCTGGCTCTGCTGCGGGCAGCGCATATCAGCGAATTTCAGGCCACCGAGGTTTGGGGTGATGTAGCAGATCAATTCTTTCTGCGCGAACGCGCTGAAGATATAGCGACCTTTACCCAATCGATTATTGCCAGCACAGCTGGCCAGCCGGTTATTCTGCTGCGCGACGTGGGTGTAGAGATGCCAGTTGCCACGCAAATTTTTGTATATACCAGCGACAGCAATAATCTGTTCCCAATCATCGCCGCCATCCTCGATAAACTGGGCTTAAATATTCAAGATGCCAGATTACAGACCACCAGTGACAACCGTACTTTCGATGTATTCTACGTATTAGATGAGCGCGATAGCCCCATAGGTTCAGACAAAAAACTCTGTGAAAATATCATCTCCTCACTGAGAAAGGGTATTTTAGAACCAACCAAAGTCAATATGGATGTAACCCGCCGAACCTCTAGACGACTTAAAAACTTTACTATGAAAACACTGGTATCGCTGCGCAATGACAGCGAGACTAACACCACAATTCTGCAAGTTATCACACCGGATAGATCGGGTTTGCTAGCACAAATAGCCAGTATTTTTTCTCGTTTTGAACTTATCTTATACAATGCAAAAATCTCTACTCTGGGCGAACGGGTTGAGGACACTTTCTATCTAAGGGATAAAAACAATCAACCATTAACCAATGAATCGTTGAGCACTCAAATACAACAAACTATCCGCAAAGAGTTAGATTCTCGCAATCAAAATACTGCGCAAGAATCCGCCTTTCCAAGTATTAATATCAGGTAGCATTATGAATCCGCACTTGCAGAATCTGCATCCCTATCCCTTTGAGAAATTAAATCAACTCAAGGCAGGTATAAAACCACCTTCCAGTCTCGAGCCTATCATGCTGTCAGTTGGCGAGCCCAAACATCCAGCACCCGACTTTGTAAAGGCGGCACTATGCGGGTCAATCGACAGTCTCGCTCAGTATCCCTCGACGCGGGGCTGCATAGAACTTCGAGAGGCCATTGCGCAGTGGATTGGACAGCGATTTAATATCCGCAGCACAGCTCTAGATCCAGAATTGCACGTTCTGCCTGTGGCCGGTACGCGAGAGGCTCTTTTTGCTTTTACGCAAACAGTGGTCGACCATTCAACGGCCTCTAAACCTCTGGTGGTATGCCCCAATCCCTTCTACCAAATCTACGAGGGCGCTGCGATTTTAGCCGGGGCAGACACCTATTACCTCAACTGCACTGCCGAGGAGGGGTTTATCCCCGATTTAGACTCTGTCTCAGTGGAAACCTGGAAACGCTGCCAACTTTTACAGCTGTGCTCACCCGGCAATCCAACCGGTGCAACCCTATCCTTGCAGTACTATAAACAGGCGCTAGAGCTCGCCGA
>Ga0208881_1000432_pt1 | contig 14738 bp, 19 predicted proteins | sample Knorr_S23_td_AAI_FD_185610 | JGI IMG/M metagenome (GOLD analysis project Ga0208881, IMG submission 185610) | Marine microbial communities from Southern Atlantic Ocean transect - Knorr_S23_td_AAIW_ad_876m_LV_B (SPAdes) (version 2) | ecosystem: Environmental > Aquatic > Marine > Oceanic | place... | reverse complement strand
TTTGCTGTTATAGCAGGAAATGCGTCTAGAGATCTAGCAAAACGAATTGCCAGAAGACTAAAGGCTCCATATATAGAAGCACAAACAAAGATTTTCCCAGACGGTGAAAGTAAGATTACATTCAGTAGTATACCAAAAAAAAGCATCATATTAGTAGTCCAGTCCACATATCCTCCAGTTGATACAAACCTGTTGCAAACGCTAGCAATAATTTCTCAGGCTAGAAAAGCATCCTCAAAGATCTATGCGATAATACCATACATGGGTTATGCGAGACAGGACAGACAATTTCTAAGCGGAGAAGTAGTTACAATGTCAATAGTTGCAAAGATGCTCCAAGCAGCAGGTGCAAAAAAAGTCATTGTTGTTGATATACACAGCAAAACCGCACTAAATCACTTTAAAATTCCTACAGTAAATGTTTCTGCCATTCCAGAACTCGCCAAATATTTCAAAAAGCTGAAAATAAAAAAACCGTTTGTTGTATCTCCTGATACTGGCGGTTCTTCAAGAGCAAAAAAATTTGCCAGTCTATTAAACACTGACTTTATTACATTAAAAAAATCTAGGAATAGAAATACCGGAAAAGTACAGATTCAATCTTCCAAAGTAGATGTTCATGGAAGGGATTTGATTGTTATTGATGACATAATAAGTACTGGTGGAAGTATTATCAAGGCTACTCAGTTTCTAAAGAAACAAAAATGCAAACGGGTTTTTGTGGCATGCACACATGGACTGTTTGTTGGAGATGCTGAAAGGAAAATCAAAAAAGCTGGAGTGTCAAAAATCATAAGTACTAACACTATTCCTAGAAGCACTTCAAAAGTTGACATGGCAGGAGTGATAGCGAAATCAATTTAATAAAATGATGGAACTTATTTTTTTAGGAACGTCAGCTTCACATCCTACACTAGAACGTTCCACTTCATGCGTCTGCTTGGTAAGAGACAGAGAAATCTTGATGTTTGATGCAGGCGAGGGCGCACAAATTTCTTATCTAAAATCAGGTCTTGGTTGGAATAAAAAAATGAAAATTTTTGTCACACATTTACACGGGGATCATTGTATTGGAATTTTAGGGTTTTTACAAACAATGACATTGCAAAATAGAACGGAACCCATTGAGATTTACGGTCCTGAAGGTATTGAAGAGTTTATTGCAGCAAATATCAAAGTTATGAATTTTGGGTTATCATTTCCAGTTTTCATAACGTCAGTAAATGAAGGACTGGTTGTAAGCGAGGAAAAATATGAAGTGTATGCTTGTGAAGCCGAACATTCTGTGCAAACATTTTCTTTTCTTTTTCTTGAAAAAGAAAAACCGGGAACATTCTACCCTGAAAAGGCTATTGCCCTTGGTATTCCAAAAGGAAAGTTATGGCATAAGCTGCAACAAGGAGAGGAAGTTGTAATTGAAAATAAATCAATAAAACCCTCCGAGGTGATGGGACCTAATGTGCCTGGGAAAAAAATTGGTATATCTGGTGATACCAGACCCATAAAAAAACTAGAAGTGTTTTTTAAAAATTGTGACTATCTGGTTTTTGACTCTACCTTTTCAGATGAGCTGAAAGAAAAAGCTGTTGAGACTTGTCACTCTACCGCAAAAGAAGCTGCTACTTTTGCAAAAAACGCAAGTGTTTCAAATTTGATTTTAACTCACTTTTCTGCTAGATACAAGGATGAGAGTATTTTGTTGGATGAAGCAAGAGCCATTCATAATTCCGTAATAGCAGCTAATGATCAATTAAAAGTGGAAATAGAATAATTATTCAGCATCAGATACAAGCCAATCTATTACATCTTCAATGTTTTTAGAATGCAATACCACTTTTATCGGACCTAAAGGTGATTCGTCAGCCTCATCACAGAGAGCTATAACGTTTGCAAAGGCTGCTTGTTTGTTAAGATAAAACCAGGTTGAGTCTTTTGCCATATTACGCATTAGGTGCCTACGATAGGCACTTTTGGTCCTCCTTGATCGCATAGTTTCATAGATCTTTGTTAAGGATTCATAGTTGCTTGAGTTTACAACCAAAGAATCGCCAGTTATTTTTTCATCCATATCAGTTAGAATGTTTGATACAGCTGTTCGAACTTTTTCCATATCCTCTGATGCGTTTATAGTACAAAAGGCGGATACTTTACAATTAACATCTAAGGATCTCAAGTATCAATCCATTTTTCAATTACTTTGTATGCTCGTTCAGTAAGTTCGTCTAGTGTAATATTGCTATTTGAAATGGTTTCGTCTGCTATTGATATGGATTCACCAATTCCTACACCGAGTTCTCTGTTATCACGCTCTTCAAATTTTTCCTTTGTTTTGGGATCATCTGAGCGTCCACGAGCACTCAAAAATTTATAGCGAGTATCGGCAGAAGCCTCTATCGATAATAATTTTACATCTCCAACATTTTTTAAAACTTCAATCTCTGCAGTTGATCTTACACCATCAATAATAATTACTCCAGATTGAGAATTTTTTATTTGCTCCGTAAGTAGTTCGGCAATTGCCCCAGGTCCGTTTTTCTCACGTAATTCTAACATCAACTTGCCCAAGTTGTCTCCAGTTGATTCTAAATTGCGTCTTTTTGCCTCAGCACGAACACCATCACCTAAATTCAAAGCTTCGATACCTTTTGCCTTCAATGCAGATACAATAGTTGACTTGCCAGAACCCGGCATGCCGGTTAGACAGACTATTAGCTTTGCCATTGTAAAATTATTTCACAATTCAAGTCTATGAATCTACCGCAATGCCTAACAAACGCTATGTTAAAAAAAATATAATGCGAACTTTTGTTGCAATTGAAGTAAGTGATCAAAATGTTTTAAATTCTATTAGTCATGTTCAGTCTGAATTAAGCATCAAAGCTAAACCAGTAGAACTTCATAACATGCATTTTACTGTACAATTTTTAGGAGAAATCTCAGAGGAAATGACTAGAAAAATTTCTGATGCGTTAAATAGTTTGGAATTTACTCCGTTTTTGATAAGTTTTGTTGGCATTGGGGTTTTCCCCAAGCCTAGCTTCCCACGAGTGATTTGGATTGGAACGAATGAGGGTGTCAATGAACTTGAAAAATTAGCAGAAATGATACGCACGAAATTATCACAGCTTGGATTTCGCCCAGATAAAAAATTCAAGCCGCATGTTACCATATTTAGAGTAAAAAACAAGATTGAAGGCATATCAGACAAATTGGAAAAATTTTCGTCATATTCTTTTGGAAAGCAGATGATATATGAAATTAAATTGAAGAAAAGCGAACTGACACCTAATGGTCCTATTTATACAGATGTGTTGGTTGTGAAAGGAAAGAAATGAATTCAATCTTAAACTATGCAAAAAAGGAAGCAACGCCATCAAAAAAATTACAACAAAGGAAACAGCGTATTGTAAAAATGGCTTGTGATTTAGTAAGTGAATTCATAAAAAAACATCCCCAAGTAGTTGGGTTTGAACTCGGTGGTTCGTATGCCAAGGGTACATGGCTACCGGAAAAAGCTGATGTTGATATCTTTGTTAAATTCAACAAAAAAACATCCGAAAAGGATTTTAGAAATATTGGGACAGAGATAGGTTTTCAATCATTAAAGAAATACAAGCCTTACACTAGGCATGCAGAGCATCCATTTGTAGAGGCAATTGTTGACGGAACCAAAGTAAACGTTGTTCCGTGCTACGATGTCAACAAAGGGGAGTGGCAAAGTGCAACAGATAGATCCATATATCATACAAAATTCATGTCGCAAAATTTATCTGATTCTATGAAGGAAGAAGTGAGAATTCTCAAGAAGTTTTTTCTCCATCTAGGAGTTTATGGAGCTGAAATAGCCAAGGAAGGTTTTAGTGGATATGTCTCAGAAGTGCTAATTTCCTACTTTGGCAGCTTTGAAAAAACAATAAAGAAAATTTCAGAGTTGAAGAAAGGACAAGTGATTGGAAAAACTATGAAAAAATTTGATTCGCCTATTGTACTCATTGACCCTATTGATAACAATAGGAATCTTGGAACTGCAATTTCAATAGATAATTTAGGAAAGTTTGTTTTAGCAAGTAGGGCGTTTTTGAAAAAACCATCTAAAAAATTTTTTAAAAAGCCAGTTTCTAACCGTATTATGAAAAATATTGATAAAATTGTAGTTGTCCAATTTAGGTTTAAAGATAGAAGTGATGATATTATTTGGGGTCAAATAAAACGTGCGTCAAATGCACTAAAAACTCAGTTAGAATTGGGTGAATTTACGGTTTTAAGGAATTCGTCAGTTAAGGATGAAAAGGAAAATGCGGCATTAATTTTTTTGTTGCATGCAAAAAAAATTGAAAGTAGTTTAGTTCGGGTTGGACCTGAAATTTCTAGTAAGGATCACTGTGAAAAATTTATTTTAGCTAATTTTAAAAAAAGCCAGCTTATGTGGATTAATGAAGAAGGCAAAATACAATCCTTACAGAAAAGAAAATATGATGATGCGATATTATTTTTGAAAAACCTTTTGAAAGACAATCTAAAAAATTGTGGTATTCCTAAGGGACTTGAGAAGGATTTCAAAAGTGGTGTTAAAATTATTAATGCAAGCAAGGTATCAAACAAATCCATTAAAGAGGCAATTGCAAGTATTGCCGTAACAGATGAAACAATCTTTTGTTAAAATTAGTAAGATAACTGAACCTCCTTATTCAGACATATTGGTTTATCCAAAAGGAACTAAAGCACAGACAAAATCACGAATAAAAGAGTTACAAAACCTTGGCGTAGAGAGTATTTCGTTCCAAGGTGAGTTGAAAATTGGTACTACTAGTGTGTTAGGCAAAGGCTACGTAGGAATCGTAGTCTTGGGTAAATTAGGAAGAAAAAAAGTTGCTGTCAAAATCAGACGGAGTGATTCACCAAGAAAAAATTTGAAAAAAGAGGCCCAATTACTTCAAATAACAAACCACTGTGGCGTTGGACCAAAATTAATAGATTTTAGTAAAAATTTTCTTGTGATGGAATATTTAGAAGGTGAAAAAATTGGTAACTGGTTTAGTAATTTGAAATCAAAGAGCCATGCTTCTCAAATTCAGGCAGTGATTAAAAAAGTTCTTGAAGATTGCTACAAACTAGACATGGTTGGTTTGGATCATGGAGAATTAAGTAGAATGCCAAAACATGTGATTGTGGGTAAGAAAATCACCATTATTGATTTCGAAAGCTCAAGTGTGGAACGAAGAGCTTCAAATGTTACATCTGCAACTCAGGCGTTTTTCATAGGTTCTGGAATTTCAAAAACTGTAAAAGATATTTGTAAAGTCCCTAAAAAGGAGAAAATCATTTCCGTCCTACGTAGATATAAACAAAATCAAAGTAGGGAGAGTTTTGAAAGTTTACTAAATGTCTTGAAGATATAATGGGACCGGCAGGATTTGAACCTGCGACCTCCAGCACCCCAGGCTGGCATCATAGCCAATCTAGACGACGACCCCTACTTTAAGCGCATGTCGTGAAATTATTAAACCGTCGGATGTAATCGTAAATAAAAAGAAAATTTTAACGCTCTTGAGTCGTAGGTCTAACAAGAATTTCGTTTACATTCATGTGTTCTGGTGATTGTAGGGCAAATAAAATTGCGCTTGCAATATCATCCGCCTTTAGACCTTGTGATTTCTTTGCTGTCTCAATAAAGCCTTGCAACGACTCATCGGTGATGGTGTTTAGTAGCTCTGTTTCAACCACTCCGGGTTCTACACATGTTACCCTAATACCGGATCTGGCGCTTAATTCCTGCCTTAGTCCCTCACTAAATGCAGTAACAGCATGTTTTGTTGCACAATACACGCTACCCGACGGAAATACAAGCCTGCCAGCAACTGATGAAATGTTAACTATGTGACCTGATTTTTTTTCTTTCAAATGTGGGATTACTGCAGCTGTACAATATAGTACACCTTTAATGTTCACATCAATCATCTGTTCCCATTCATCAACCTTAAGACTTTTTATAAAACTAAGTGGCATCAAGCCCGCATTGTTTACTAGGATATCAACCGTGCCCCATTTTTTTATTGCCTGCTCAACAATAGCATCACAATCAGTTTTTTTCGTAACATCAAGCTTTTGTGACAATACTTCGCCGCCACTCTTTTTGATTTCATTTTCTAATTGCTCCAGCTTGTCAGTTCGTCTGGCGCCGATAGCCACTTTCGCACCAGCCTTGGATAATGCTAATGCGGTAGCATAACCAATACCGCTGCTTGCTCCCGTGATAATCGCAACTTTGCCTTCTATCGACATTATCGATGATTTCAATGAACGCAGTAAATGTGTTTTTAAAACATAATAGCTAATTTATTAGGAAAAAACCAAATACCAAGTTATGCTGGAAGAAAAGTGTGCGTATTGTGGAGATATGACAGATATGCCTTTTGAGTGTAATTACTGTAAGGATCCATTTTGTTCAGAACATAGACTCCCAGAAGACCATCGGTGTGTCAAGCTTACTCAAATAAGGGCAAAGAAATTTGGTGAGCGAAAGGTGATTCGTGACGGCGGTACGGGCAAGCGTAATACTTTCAGAAGGTTGCTAGGTCGGTTTGGTTGATTATCAAGTCTGCTAATAATTGGACTTTTTTGGATCAATTTTTGAACGCCTGGCTTGGTAGAACAATGCACCAGCTAAAGCAACCAAGCAAAGTGCTGTAAGTACATGAGGGGTAATCACTGTCATATATGCAATGGCAAAAGCTACCATCATAATTCCTTGTACTGTTAGTTTAATCCATGAAAGTGCCTTAATCGCCCTGCAAATCATTTCAATTACAAAAAGTACCGCCACTGGAATTATGGTAAGAATAAGAAAATCTATAATATCTACGTCAAGGTGTGACATGCCTAAGTCTAAAACTATAGATTATAATTTCTATTGGTCGTGAGAACCTAATAATTCAGGTTTTCCGTTCAATATTCTAGAAAGGATCATCTCTTTCCTTTCTTCCATTTCCTTTTGCGAGTCGAGAATATATTTTTCCACATCAAGTAACGTGGAAGAGTTGGAGCTATCCAAAGATGCCTTTTCCAACCTCAGTTTTAAGAGAGATGATGCAAGCTCAGTTACCATGTCTAACAAAGTGTTTTTAATTTTTGCATCAATCCCATCACATTCTTCACTTTTCAAATCTCCAATGAATTTTGAAATTGAGTTGTAAAGACTTGAATCAAGTTTCTGCATTGCATCGTTTTCAGATTCTTGTAAAACGAGCAATTGGAGATATTTGATATCGATTTTATTTTCTTCTGACATTGAAATATACCTGACAATCCTTAAATGACTGGGGTTATTTTTGTTCTGTTGAAGATAATAAATTGCCATATAAAGTCATAGGCGGAAAACCAACAGAAATTCAATATTCTGCTGACGAAGTTTTCACCATGATTAAGCGTGATGAAATAAAATTTATCGATTTACAGTTTACCAGCCTTCCTGGTCGCTTTCATCATACTACTATATCGTCGATCACATTTACAAGTGACCAAATGCAGGACGGGCTTCCCAAACTTGATGGTTCTTCCATTGTTGGGTTTACCACTATTGATGATTCTGATCTAATACTCAAGCCTGATCCCAGTACATTTGCAGTAATTCCATGGATGGGAGATCAAAAATCTGCAAGAATGCTGTGTGATATCTACCGTGGAGCTGGTAAAGGTAGATTGGAAACTGATCCAAGAGGCATATGCCAGAAAGCTGAGGAACATTTGAAGACGGAGGGATTTGATGGTAGCTTTTGGGGACCAGAAGTAGAATTCTTTGTTTTTGACAAGATTCACTGGGATGTATTAACTCCCTATAAGGGCCAATCCTACTCAATTGAATCAAAAGAGGCGCCATGGAGTCAAGAAGGAACTGGTTATCCAATGGGATTACAGGAGGGCTACTATCCAAGCACACCTTCAGACACGTTAACTGAATACAGAAATGATTGTGTCGAGGTATTGAATGAGAATTTTGGAATTTTATGTGATAATCATCACCATGAGGTTGCCACAGCTGGTCAATGTGAAATCGATATCAATTATGATAAAATGACTAATGCTGCAGACAGTGCCCAATCTTACAAATATGTCATACGAAACATTGCTAAGAAACATGGGAAAATTGCCACCATGATGCCAAAGCCAATCTCTATGGACTCTGGTTCCGGCATGCATACCAATGTCAGCCTTTGGAAGTCTGGAAAAAATACATTCTTTGATAAAGACGACCCAGATGAACTAAGCCAGACGGCACGCTACTTTTGTGGTGGAGTTATGGATCATGCTAAGGGATTGACTGCAATTACAAACCCAACAACTAACTCATATCACAGACTTGTACCGGGATATGAAGCACCGGTTTACATTGCATGGAGTACCGCGAACAGGTCTGCAACAATAAGAATTCCAGGTCACTTTAAGGGAGAAAAATATTCTCATTTGAAAAGAATGGAGTATAGGGTTCCTGATCCATCATCTAATCCCTATCTTGTCTTTCCTGCGGTTCTATCTGCAGGACTTGATGGAATAAAAAAGAAAACAGATCCTGGAGATCCAATTCATGAGGACATCTATAAAATGTCTAAATCAGAGAGAAAAAAGAAAGGTATAGGAATTTTGCCCGCTAACTTAGGAGTGGCTTTGGATGAGCTTGAAAGTGATAGAGGTTATCTAAATCCAATTTTTTCAGATTCTGTAGTTAGCAGAATTATTGAGTTAGAAAGAAAAGATCAGCGTGAGATTTCAATCCGGCCTCATCCTCATGAATTTTATTTGTACTTTGATGTCTAAACAATTGCTCATTCAGGCGTGCCTGCAATTGTGAATATGAGTGCGAGTGAGACCGCGATCAATACAAGCCCCAAACTAACAACCGCTGCCCGATTTTTATCTGATGTTGTACCTTTGTACACAAGTATTGCTCCTGTAAGTCCTAGAAATAAAATTGCAGTGCCCTTGAGAACGTTGTCTAGATTTTGTTCTGCAGGATCGGGTGTAATAAGTGGATAAAAAACACCTGAGAGCAATGCAAAAAATGCCACTAGATAGACATATCGTGGAATCTGTGAAAGGATTGGTTTTTGTTTAAATGTTTGAGTGTTTTCTTGTTCTACATTTTCTCTAGTCTGTTGAATATTTTCGGAGCTCTTTTCTTGTTGTGCAGGTTTCTTGAGTATGCTGAATCTTTTCAGAAATCTTTTCTCGCTGTGTTGAACATTTTCAGTGATCTTTTCTTGTTGTGTGTTAAGGTCTTCAATCTGTGGTTCAGTCCTTTGGAGTTCTTCAGCTTTTCGGCGCTCTTCAGCTTCAGCCTCTCTTCTCTCCTTTCTCCTTCTAACACGCGACCACTTTGTCATTTTAATTCAGTAAAAAGTAGTTAGATTTGCAAATAAAAATTACATCATTCCGCCCATGTCAGGCATTCCACCCATTCCACCCATTCCACCCATTCCACCCATTCCAGGTGGCATTCCTCCTTCTGCACCAGGTGGTGGGCCTGCTGACTTGGCAGTTGCAATCACATCATCAATACGTAAAATCATACAAGCAACCTCAGTTGCCGCAGAAATAATTTGGTTTTTGACTGCTAAGGGTTCAACAATATTACTTAATTTCAAATCTGATACTTGCCCTTTCATAACGTCTATCCCAGTCCATTTATTACCTTTAAGCTGCCTTGAGCGAAGCATGGCAAGCGTATCAATTGGGTCCATTCCTGCATTTTCGCTAAGTGCAAGTGGAATAGCTTCTAAAGCCTCAGCAAACTTTTCTGCTGCAAGCTGTTCTCGGCCTTCCAGTGACTTTGCCCAACTTGTAATTTGAGTTGCAACATATGTTTCTGGTGATCCTCCGCCAGCTACGATTGATGGTAATTCCATCACGTCTTTAACTACCATTATAGCATCATGAACTCCTCTTTCAACTTCATCAACAACTCTTTGTGAGCCAGCTCTTAACAAAATAGTAACAGATTTTGGGTGTTTGCAGCCTTCAACAAAGACCCATCTATCTTCTTCTACTTTTCTTTCCTCGACCAAATCAGCTGCTCCTAAATCTTTTTCAGATAAATCGTCAAGGTTAGTTACAATCCTCGCACCAGAAGCCTTCGCAAGTTTTGTCAAATCGCTTTCCTTTATTCTTCGGACAGCTAGTATTCCTGCTTTAGCTAAATAATGCTGTGACATATCATCAATTCCTTTTTGACAAAAAACAACTGTGGCGCCAACATTGGTAATTTTATCAACCATGGTTTTCAGCATTTTATTTTCTTCGTCAAGAAATGATTTCATTTGTTCTGGGGTTGAGATATTTATCTTAGCGTCAATTTCTGTCTTTTCGATTTCTAGCGCAGTGTTAATGAGAGCGATTTTAGAGTTGGTTACTTTTTTTGGCATTCCAGAATGAACGATTTCCTTGTCAAGAACAATTCCTTGAAGAATGGAAGAGTCTGAAATAGAGCCGCCTGGCTTTTTTTCTACTTTAATGTCATCAATGTCAACTGTATAGTTCTCGCCGTCTTTTACAGATGCTGCTAATACAGCTTGTACTACAATATCAGCTAGTTTATCAGAATCTTTTCGAATTAGTTTTGTTTGCATGGATGTATTTGCAATTTTTAATAATGTTGGTTTATCGTCAGCAGCAACTTGTTCAGCTATTTCTTTGAGATACTGTTTAGCTTTCTTCCCCGCTTTTTTGTAACCATCAACAATTACTGTAGGATGAACATCTTGCAGGATGAGTGATTCTGCATGTTCTAAGAGAGCACCAGCAAGGACTACTACGGATGTAGTACCATCGCCAACTTCGTTATCTGTTGATTTGGAAATCTCAACAAGCATCTTTGCCGCTGGGTGTTGAACATCAATTTCCTTTAGAATGGTAGCTCCATCGTTTGTAATTGTAACATCTCCTAAAGAATCAACAAGCATCTTATCCATTCCCCTTGGACCTAAACTTGAGCGTACAATTTCAGCGATGATTTTAGCTGCAGAAATGTTGTTTTTTTGAGCCTCCCTGCCCTTTGTTTGGGATGAACCGTCCTTAAGTAAAATAACAGGCATGTTCGCTGATGTTGCTTGAGCTGCCATATTAGAAAAAACGCCCAAATCCCTATTTTATACCTTGTTCACTTATCCTCAGTCAATCGGTATTTTTTAATTGGGAAAAATAACGTACACAGTATGGCAGACAGTTCATCAAACAAAGAGGCTTATGATGAAGTTTTTTCAAGTTTGGAAAAACACAATAAATGGTTTGAAAACTCAATTCCGTTAATAGCAAGTGAAAATGTTCCAAGCCCGGCTGTTAGGGAGGCTATAATTTCTGATTTTGGTAATAGGTACGCTGAAGGCTGGCCCGGAGAGCGTGTATATGCTGGCTGTACCTACATTGATGAGGTCGAAATCCAATGTATGGATCTAGCAAAGAAACTGTTTAAAGCCGAGTTTGCAGACGTGAGACCAATTTCTGGTGTTGTTGCGAACTTGGCAGTTTACTCAGCATTTTCAAATCCTGGCGATGTTATGATCGCACCGTCAATTCCAGCTGGTGGCCATATTTCTCATGGCAAAAAAGAGCACTTTGGAACCGCTGGTTTTGTCCATGGACTGGAAATCGAGTTTTTTGCATTTGACTCTGATGAAATGAATCTTGATGTTGATAAAACAAAGACCAAAGTTGAAGAGTTGGAAAAGCAGGGAAGGCTCCCAAAAATAGCCATGTTTGGCGGCTCTGTGTTTTTGTTTCCTCATCCTGTTAAGGAACTGGCTGATTTTCTGAAGGGTTATAACATGCACATCAATTATGATGCGGCTCATGTTGCTGGACTGATAGCCGGCGGTAAATTTCAGGATCCGTTAAGGGAAGGTGTTGACACTATGACAATGAGCACGCATAAAACGTTGTTTGGTCCCCAGGGTGGACTTATCTTAGCTTTTGAGAAAAACGCTGAGGTTATCAAAAAAGCAACTTTCCCAGGACTGACAAGTTCTCATCACATACATCATATGGCTGCAAAGGCAGTTACATTTGCCGAGGCTTTAGAGTTTGGAAAAGACTATGCAAGCCAGACAATTAAAAATGCAAAAGCCTTGGCCGTGGCACTAAACGATTTGGGCTTCAAAGTTTTAGGCGAAAAGAATGGTTTCACGCAATCGCACCAAGCTGTTGTAAACATGCTTGATTATGGCGATGGTGGTAAGATTGAGGCTGATTTGGAAAAGGCAAACATCATTGTAAACCGCCAGCTGATTCCGGGCGACATCAAGGCCAAAAGGAACTACATGCAGCCTGGCGGAATTCGGCTTGGAAGCTCCGAGGTTACGCGCCTGGGAATGAAGGAATCAGAGATGCAGCAAATTGCGTCATTCATCAAGCAGGTGGTTATTGACAAAAAAGACGCGAAAGATATTGCAGGCCAAGTTACGGAATTTCGAAAGAATTATCAAAAAACCGAATATTGCTTTGACAACAAGCTTGGAGCCTACGAATACGTAAAACTGCGATGATTGGTTGATCAAGGATGGAAACCGACGTTATCATTCAGTTTGGTATTTTCTTCTTTTGTATTGCCCTACTCACTTTTTGGTTCAAGAAAAGATGGAAGAAAAAGCCGGAACAGAAAGCTAGGTCCTACCCCGAAAATGAGGCTGGGGGAAAGTGGAATAAGTCGAAAGATATGTCCTCCTCTGAAGATTGGGTTGGAGGAAAGTGGACAGCAGAACGACCTGAACCGGAGCCGCCTGAGCGATCAAAAGAGCCTGAGCCGGAGCCGCCTGAGCGATCAAAAGAGCCGGAGTCGCCTGAGCGATCAAAAGAGCCGGAGCCGGAGTCGCCTGAGCGATCAAAAGAGCCGGAGCCGGAGCCGCCTGAGAAAGAGCCTAAAGAATAGCCGCTTTTAGCCACAAATGATCCATCTTATCTCGAAGTATGTCGTCTACAAAACATGGGATTTTTTGGCGGAAATGACAGCAGCCAAACAAAATGCAAAAAGTGCGATCTAGAGTTTTCCTCTCATGAGCGCTTAGAACGACATACGGACAAGGCACACCCAAAGTCGTCAAAAACCCAGTTAAAGAAAGATACCTGGGGAGTTACTAAAACAAGAAATAAGAAAAACCGAAACGTTGGCGCTGGCTGATTTTATCTTTTTTTCTTTAGCCAATCCCATTCAGGACGCTCTTCATCATCGTCTATCATAATTGGCTTCAAACAAATTTTGATTTTTGTTTCGGGTAATAAATTTCACTATTCTAGATTATCAAACAGCTACTCTTTTGGCTCTTTGTTGCCATCATACTTCCCTCTGTCATGACATACACAAAAGCAGTTATCATGCCTAAGATCCTGGTTTGTTCTATCTTTACATTCCTTGGTATGTGTCGGATCATCGGGATCGAAAAAATCTGGCAATATTTTACAATAGAATTAGTATCTATTTAAAAAAAGAGGATGCGGTTAGTATTAGCATATGGGCAACAAATTAAGCGAATTACGCGAGTTGAAGGAGATGTACGAAATTCGGCTTAAATCCGATAATGTGGACAAAAGCCTGAAAGACCACTATCAAACCATGCTGGATACGATTAATGAGAAAATTGAGAAGAACCAGATTTTTCGAAGATACTTCAATGGAAGGTTGGACAAGTCGGAGGTTTGCCCCAGCTGCGATAAGGAGATGTCATCGCATGAGAAGGACCAGGCCCTTCAATGCATGCGCAATTTTGTCGAAAAATAGTGGTTTCTAGGCACAAAAATAGGCTATTTTTTGTAAACTCGATCCTTTTTTCTTAACTTGCTGGCAACCTTAATCCCAATCTCATCTCCGGACTTTGCCTCTTGTACAGATTTGTGATCAATTTCCATGCTGTCTATTACGTGCTCAACATCTGTTGTGTAGCCCCTGATAATTATCGTGTCTCCCACTTTGACATTGCCAGTTAGTTCGATGGCGGCGACTCCGATATTGCTGTAATATGTCATAACACTACCTATCTCGGTTTCTTGCTCGCTCATTCACTACTATACGTCATACTGGCTAATATTATGATCTAGGCACAAAAACAGTCATTTTTGAACATTTTTAATCAAAAACAATCATCGGTTTTCATGGGATTTTTTGAAAATAAAAGAAAAAAGATCGTCATCACTGGCACGGTCTGCCAAATTTGTGGTATGAGTTTCACAGCCACGGATAGGCTGGTTCGCCATATGACAAAGGCCCATGGTAAAGTAAAAAGGGATAATGGAACAAGCTGCCCAAATTGTTGATTTTAGGCACAAAATTGAGTCAAAAAATGTGTAAAAACAGTCATTTATAGACCAAAAAAGAGCTAAAAACTAGTAAAATTAGCTGTTTTTAGTACCTTTTGCCCCAGTCGTCATTTTCGTCTACATCTTGAACCAGATCTATATCACATTGTGCAAAACTGAGAATCATCTTCAGGCTTTCTCCATCTTCTTTTGATGGTGATTTTTCTTTGAATGCCAGGTGGAACCAATATAATACTCGCTTAAGATCCTGTACTTTCAATTTCTGTTTTGACATTATAATCACATTTTGCCTCGCACAAAAAATAAGGATTTGCGTAAGAAAGATAGAGGAATATGTTATAGAAAACGAGCTTGAACTATTTGATGATAATTGAAAAGGTGAGAAAGAAATCGTAAGATTGTCTCCAATCAAACGAATCTTGATCATATTTCATCGTAAATAC
>Ga0208881_1000426_pt1 | contig 14868 bp, 9 predicted proteins | sample Knorr_S23_td_AAI_FD_185610 | JGI IMG/M metagenome (GOLD analysis project Ga0208881, IMG submission 185610) | Marine microbial communities from Southern Atlantic Ocean transect - Knorr_S23_td_AAIW_ad_876m_LV_B (SPAdes) (version 2) | ecosystem: Environmental > Aquatic > Marine > Oceanic | place... | reverse complement strand
GAAAAAATGATGGTATCATTGATGAAGAAGAGAATGAAGTACTACAATGGGAACTAGTTTGGGCAGATGAGTTTGAAAGTGAAGAAATAGATGAGTCCAAGTGGAATAAACTTCGGTGGCGGCCAGGCTGGGTCAACAATGAACAGCAGGCCTATACAGATCGTGACATTAATTTATATCTTGATGATGGGAATCTTGTTATCCAGGGCTTGATCGAGCCGGGATATTATGGAACTGACTATACAGGAACGACCTACAATTCAGATTATACATCGGGAAGAATGAATACCGATGATAAAGTTTCTTGGACATATGGGCGCTTTGATATCCGGGCAAAGCTTCCTAAAGGAAAAGGCTCCTGGCCTGCCATTTGGATGCTGGGTGAAAATATTTCTACAGTTGGCTGGCCAAATTGCGGGGAGATCGATATCATGGAACATGTGGGTTTTGATGATGGGAGAATCCATGCATCTATTCATACAGAAGACTATAACCACATGAATAATACTCAAAAGTCCGGATCAACATTTATAGAAACAGCGACTGACTCTTTTCATATCTATTCTTTGGAATGGTCTCCAACCTATTTACGTTATTTAATAGATAATGAATCTTATTTTTTTGTATACAACGGCAGCAATGGGGATGTGGCAAAATGGCCCTTTGATGAGCCTCAATATATTATTTTGAATCTGGCTATAGGCGGTGACTGGGGCGGAATTCAGGGAATTGATCCCAGTGCATTCCCCATGAAAATGCTGGTGGATTATGTCCGAGTGTATAAGATATCCGAAAATTTCAATAATGTTCAGGTTACATTTCAAGTTGATATGAAGAATGAAACTGTGAATGGAACAGGTGTATGGCTCTCCGGCGGAAATATCAGTTCCGGACAGCCAGGTGGTTTACAAATGCAGCCCGTAAATGATACAAGTATCTGGCAAACCACATTGACACTGCCACCGAATTCAAGTTATACGTATAAATTTAGGAATGGTTTTTATCCAGATACTTGGTCAGGGGGATGGGAATCCTTATCTGGCGACTGTGGTACTGGGCAACATAATGACAGATCTCTCTCAGTTGGCATCTCAGATACGACTTTGCAGGCTGTCTGTTTTGGAGAGTGCATTAAATGCGCAGAATAGTATTAGGTTTTTTATTATTTAACATTGGATTTTCGCAAGGTTTTCTCCACGTGGAGAATGGGCAGATCGTGGAAGGTAACGGCGAACCTATATTACTAAGAGGGTTTGGATTGGGAGGCTGGCTTGTCCCAGAAGGATATATGTTGCATAATCAGGCTTGGATAGATGGTTTTGAATCACCAACACAGATCGAAGAACATGTAGAGTCACTTATTGGTCCTGAGCTAGCAGCAGAATTCTGGGCTCTTTATAGAGATAATTATGTAGCCCAAGTAGACATAGACCAGATTGCGGAATGGGGCTTTAATCACATAAGAATACCTTTTCATTATAAACAGTTTTACAATGAATCAGAATCAGATACACCAATTGGTTATGAGATCATTGACGAATTGATAACCTGGTGCGAACCATATAACATGTATATCATTTTGGATATGCACTGTGCCCCAGGCGGTCAAAATGGAGGTCCTATTAGTGACAGTGATGGTACAGCGCGTTTATGGTTAGAAGAGGAGAACAAGGAACTTACTATACAGATTTGGCAGGAGATCGCAAATTATTATTCGGAAGAGACATTGATAGGAGGATATGATCTGATTAATGAGCCTGTGCTGCCAGGAGGTGTTGGCTTAGAAGAGTTTAGACAATTATATATAGATATAACTGATGCAATTAGGGAGGTCGACAACAATCATATTGTATATATCGAAGGGAACTGGTATGGTACAGATTTTTCAGGTCTCACACCTCCTTGGGACGATAATATGTCTTACTCTTTCCACAAATACTGGGGAGAGACATCACTTGGGACTATTCAGTCTTACATCAGCATGAGCAATCAATATGATATCCCTCTTTGGATGGGAGAGTCTGGTGAGAATTCTAATCACTGGTATTATGAGGTCTTCACTCTATTGGAAGATAATAATATTGGTTGGAATTTTTGGACACATAAGAAAGTAGCAAAGATCTCAAGTCCTTTTTCCGCTATTGTCACGCCTCAATATCAGACACTTATTAATTATTGGAGTGGTAATGGGTCTCAACCCTCTGCTATTTACGCAGAGGCTGCACTTATTGGGTTTGCTAATAGTTTAAAGCTCGAGAATTGTGATATTTTGCCTGGGGTGATTGCTTCACTTACTGATCCGGAATATGGTGAAGTATCTAAACCTTATTCTGCTCACAGTATTCCTGGGATCATTCCTGCAGTGGAATATGATATTGGAGCATGGGGTCTATCATATACGGATAGTGATTATTATAATAATGGTGATGGGAACTATAATGATGGTTGGTCATTCAGAAATGATGGGGTGGATATAGAAGCAAATGGAGACTCTGATGGATTGCCTTATAATGTAGGATGGACAGATGCTGGTGAATGGTTGAGATTTACTATACAGGATGTGACTCCAGGCACTTATGATGTAAAGATAAGAGTCGCTGCTCCATCATCCGGAGGAATATTCTTTGCACAATTGAATGGTACAAATCTGGGTGTTATTGATGTTCCCGGTACAGGAGGATGGTATGAATGGCAGAATATGGTTATCCCGGACGTTGAAGTTTCAAATGGAGAACAATTCTTAAAGATACAGATCGTGCAAGAAGGTTTTAATATAGAACGGATCACATTTGAATCTGTCAACAGTTCCATTGATGATTCTATAATTTTGGACCAGTTTATGCTTGGGACGCCTTATCCGAATCCATTTAATCCTAATGTAAACATTAATTTATCTGTAACCAAACCTGGGGAGTACAGAGTAGTGATCTATAGTATAAAAGGTGAAAATGTAAGGGAATGGAATAATAGGTTACTGGAGGAGGGTGATCATATACTTCATTGGAATGGACTGGACCAGGATGGCCGTCCGGTCACCAGCGGGGGTTACTTCTTTAAGGTTATAAACGAGAACAGGAGCCGAAGCAGGAAAATGATATTGCTCAGGTAATGATTTCAACCTGCTCTGTATTTTCCCTGTTAAGGACCAAATAAAAATGAGCTGTCAGCAGAGACGTGTAAGGGATGGTAACAAGGGTACCTACAAGGATCGATCCCCCAATAGCTTGAATAACTACGATTAAAATAACCAAAGTTAAAATAATCCAGAACTGGCCAGTTACCATGTCAGCGGATTGTTTAAAGGATTCAAATACACTAGCATCTCTATCAACAATAACCTGGTAAAGAAAATACCAGCGAATCATTAAATAAATTCCCGGAATGATCAGGCAAATGAATCCAATAACTATTCCCAGGAAAGAGAGAATGGATGCACCCAGGAGCGTCCCAAACCTGTTAAATCCAGTTTTAAAAAAATCTCCGATTCCTACTTTTTCGCCCCTGGCCATTCGGATCATAGATTCTACGTATCCGCCTATCACTGCCGGTATGGCTAAAAGCCCAATGACAGTGATACCCAAAAAAACGCAACTAACTCCAACTAAAATTGTATTTACAATGCAAGCAACGATCTGGTCCACCATAGTTTTGAATGCATCTTGAAATATTTTCTCAATGTTGAGATCTTCTGGCGGTATTATATTATCTGACACTGTGTTTTATTTGCCCAATTTTATTATAATATTATACATTTTAATGTAAATATTGATTAAGAATATTATGGAAACTAATTTTATGAAAATATAGTCTGACAATATAACCTATTTAATAAAATTCATAAAAAGAAAACGAGAAATATGAAAGCCAAAATAAGAATTCTTTTATTACCAATTATATTGGTAATGAGCAGTTGCCAGTTTGGGCCTGATGATCCTGATACAATCTCAGATGCGGAGTTGATCCAGTTAATCATAGAAGCCAATAAGATTGATATCGATTTGGATGAATTGCCAAGCCAATCAAGAACTGTCGTAGAAAATGAAATTGAATACGATGGGATAGGTGCCAGTAAAGCATCTGGTCTGGGCTATGAAGTTGAACTCGCTGGAAGGGGACATAGATCCGGTCACCGTAATGAAGTCTATTTTAACCTGGAAGGCAGAAAACTTGATCCTAATGATTATGGCCGAGATAAAGATGGATGGGATAGAGACAAGGATGATTGGGATAAAGATGATAAAGAAGACTGGAAATGTTTTGAACTGGTTTTCCCTGTGGCCTTTGATATGCCTGATGGTTCAACCATTACTGTTACAAGCGATGATGAGGATGGCTGGGGAGAAATCAAGGCTTGGTATGAAGCCAATCCTGGTGCAGAAGAAAGACCTGCCCTGCAGTACCCCGTTGTTATCTTTTTTGAAGAAGAAAGCATAACCATTAATAGTGACGAAGAAATGCGTGAAGCCTACGGTGAGTGCTACGCGGACAGAGATGGCTGGGGTAGAAAGAGAGAATGTTTTGAACTGGTCTATCCAATCACATTTATAATGCCTGATGGTTCATCCATCACGGTTGAGACCGATGATGAAGGCAGCTGGGATGAACTGAAAGACTGGTATGATGAAAATGAAGGGTATGAAGAGGTCAGACCAGAACTGGAATACCCGGTTGATATTGTGTATGAAACAGATGAAGGTGATGTAACAGTTACCATTAATAATGAAGAAGAGATGGATGCTGTCAGGGAAGAATGCGAAGATGATGAAAATGGGAGACCCTGATTATTCCATTGTTTAATTCAAATAAAGTTTCGACATTTCTGGGACTTTATTTTTTCAACTTGGAGATATAAGATATGAAACATATCAGCAAAATAATTATACTGGCACTTCCTTTAATTCTCACAGCCCAAAGTTCAATCGTTGGGAAAAGCCGTGTAGAAGATCGGGCCAGGTGGGAAGGATTGCGAGAACGAATGGAAGCAGCCGTTGAGCGTGGCGAAATAACCCGGGAGCAGGCTGATAAACGCTACGCCGGTTTAAGGGCCAGGCTGGCAGGGACCAGGACTGAAAGACGTGACCCTATTATGGAAAATCACTATGAAAAGCTAGGGATCAGTGACCTTGGCCTTATCAAAAATGGATTACTGGATCAGGGGATTCCCGCAAGCCAGCTTGATGCTGTTCTAGGTGGAATGCTCAGACTGGTTCATGCAGCAAAAACGGATGGGGAAAATTTTAAAATGAACCCCAGGATTGAAATCTATTTTAAGGACCGGCTTGGCCTTACGGATGCACAGACAGAGTACGTTATGGGCTATTCCAGGAGGATTGCAGCTAGGGATCAATAAAAATATTAATAAATAATAACATCAAGCCCCACACTCGTGGGGTTTTTTGTTTATGGGATGAGGAGTAGAAATCGAGAGTTTCTCGTTAACAACCGGAGGATAAAAATGCTATTGCTAAAATAATTATAAATGAGAGCGGCTCTCTAAAGACACTCTCTGTATTTATTTTAAAAGCATCAATTTTTGGGTTTTTTGAAAGCCTCCTGCAGTAAACACGCAATAATATGTTCCGCTCGAAAGTTTTGAAGCAGTTAGGGTAACCTGATGTCTACCAGAAGATTTAATTCCTTCATTTATATTGAGAACTTTCCTTCCTTTTATATCGTAAACCTGTAGTGAAACCGGAACTGACTCTGGTAGTTGGTAGGTAAACGTTGTAACGGGATTAAATGGATTTGGAAAATTGTTTGTTAGAGTAAATCTAATTGGATTCAATTGATGATCTAAATCCAATGAGGTTACAGATGTACGAATATATGAAAATCCACCACCGTTATTGCTCCCGGAAAAAGATATGAAAGTTACGTCGAAGTAAAGGTTATCGTCCGGCAAATAAAGAGAAACGGTATCTCCAATGATTAATTGTGGTGACCCGCCGTGCATGGATACAAAACTGGTATAGCTAGTGGAATCTGCGTTTGCCGTGGTTGTGCCAGCCCAAAGTGTACCTACTGGAGATCCATTGGAACCTGAATAACCATCCTCCTGAGCAATGTTAAACAGACTTTGGTTATGCTTGCGGGTAATCCATACATTATCTGTGATGCGGTCCTGGTACTCTTCCATAGTCCAGTCGGCAGAATCTGGCTTCGTAAATACCACACAATCTGCTTTTAAAATATTTGAATTAATCAGAATAAAGATACATAGGGTTAGATAAAAATATTTTGATATAGTATTCATCTTTCCTGTCTTTTTTGTTTTAATAAGAAAATTAGTAATAAGTATTATAATGAAATACCCAGTGAAATTCTATTTACAGGATGAAAGTCTCCAGCGTCATTGAATGAATAGTTTACCTTTGTTAATATTCCGGAAAGCTTTAATGAAAAGCCCAGGCCTAAAGAAAGGCCCTCAGTGTCGTGATTAAATTTATAGCCACCACGTAAGAATATCATTTTACGGTATCCATATTCACATCCAATATTTACCCTTTCTGAGTAGTCGATAGGGTGAACCGCATCTAATTCAAAAAGCAAATTATGGTCTTCCCCAAATCGAGTAAATAAGTCCATCAAATCCAATGCAGCTCCCATTGTAAATGTAAGAGGAAGAGGAAATGAATCATCTTCATACTTGAAATTCTTTGAAAAATTTCTCACTCCCATTCCAAAACGGAAACTTTTTAACCCCGGGTAATAAATAGTACCAAAGTCGTAAGCAAGCCCATCTGTTTCATTTAATTTTTCTGAACCATCAGGTATCAGTGTTTTGCCAAGATTTTGACTTACATATTTTACTTGCCCTCCCACCGAAAACTGGTCAGTAAGACCCTTTGCGAAAGAAACTCCCAATGCAGATGCTGTAACATTTACATTTCCGGTTTCAATGAATCCAGCTGTATTATCTTCAACCCGAGTACCTATTATTTCGCCATAATCCGATGATAGCATGCTGAACCCAATTGTACCAAAACCACCTAATTTTTTTGTAATTCCCAGCGAATAATAATGAATATCGGCGAGCCAGTTTGTTTGAGTACTAAAAAAATCAAGTTTATGAGAACCCTCAGTCATTCCTGCGGGATTATAGAACATTGAACTTGCGCCCGAACCAACAAGCGTATAGGCACCTCCCATTCCTGCTGCCCGTGCATCCGCATCTATTTTTAAAAATTGATAACCCGATTGAGCAACTTTAATTAACTCAGCATTTAATTTTATATGAGTTATACCTATTGCTAAAGATGTAAAAATGATAACCTTAATTACCTTAGCCATAGATTTCTCAAAATTAAAAAGAGTAATCAATCTTAATTTCATCTGATAATAACAAATTTAGTTACAGCCATATCCCCAGATTCATTATCGGTAATTTTGGCAATATAAAGCCCACTAACGAGTAATTGCCCGCTATCTGATACAGTCTGGAGATCAAGAATGTTTCCTCCCCATATTTCATCTCCTGAACCTGAATCATGGTTGATCGTTTTTACAAGGTCCCCACTCTCTGTATAAATATTAATTGTGCAGTATGCTGGAACATCCATAAACACAATTTTATTAGGTTCTCCTGGGAAATTATTGGCGTTCACATTTAATGGATTAGGCACGACACGGACTGTTTCAAGTGTACCCGGAGTACGTGACCTGTAAGCTGCTGCCCGAGTTCGATTCAAATTCCAACCGCTTTCAAGACTGCGGACTTCTCCGTTTGGGCTAGGCGCGTTTGATATACCATCATCAAAAGCTGTCACATAATAGAAATAAGCGACACTTCTCTGTGTGGAAGTATCATTATAGCTATGAGTGACAGGGACACCGGAATTACCACCACATTCGAAAATTTTTGTGAAGGATGAATCAGCACTTCCGATACTGCGATAAACCCGATAGCCCAAAAAATCTGCTGCCTCTTCCGATTCTTCCCCCCAATTAATTTGAATATGGTCAGGTAAACTGCGAACATCAACAGACGGTGCTCGTGGAGGAACAGGGAGTTCATAATTATTTTGAACTGCGTATTGTGCTGCCCATGCATTATTAAATAATGAATCTTTCCCCGTAGCTATCCAACAATCTTTGGCATAATCATTATCATCATCATATAAATCAGGATGAACTAAATATTGAGGGGGTAAGTTGTTTTCGCCATCCCATGAAGCAGTTCCTTGATTCCATGCCTTACCTAATTCCCGTCCTTTCTCTGGTGAAATACTTCCCATAACAAATGCATAAACAAACCGAATGCTGTCGCCAAATGCAAGATCATATGGACCAGAAGAAGTGTGGGCTATTGCTCGCCAATTCCACCATGGAAATTCTATTGGATATTTATAGCCTTGCTCATCCATTCTATGAGAGTGGTAAGTGTTGTCATAAACATTTTCTGTCTGATATTCGAAATTGAATAGAGGTCCACCAAATCCATACTGTAAAACTTCATATAGATTTTCTAATTCACTGGAACTATGGCTCGAAGCTTCAAATTTTAGCCAGAAAATCTCTACAGTATTTACACCCGTCATTCGAGGTTGTGTGACATCATCAGATTTATCACTTGCAGATTTGTCAACATGTAGAAAAGCTTCGCCAACATAGAATGGAGTATTGATAAAATCTTTAGATTTATCGGGATCGCCAAAATCATCATAATCAGAATTTGATCCACGAGCAGGATAACCGTACATCATTCGTAACGAATCCCCAACCCTTTCTCCATAGGTGCTATACCAAGGGACACCTCTTCCTGGAGAATAAAAATTATTCATCCGCATAAAGTAAACATCTTCCAAATTCTGCCCTGGAAGTTCTATTTCATCATCATCATCAGTATTCCCATTATTGATAAAGGTCCAATCATAAATGATGAAATCGTCATAATCTGCACTGCTCCAAGCCAATACTTTTTGTTTAAGCGTAACACCCATTATAGTGTTAACCGTAGACTTCATCATTAGGTCAGCAGTCCCGGGAATTTTATCAGGATTCACTTCGTCACCGGACAATGGGAACGGATCATTAAGAATATCACCATCTACTTGGATTGTGGGTGGATCATACCGTCGGTATTGTCTTAAAGTGATGCCTTCATCGTCGGCTATTGGCATTGTAATATTTTCATTGGCACCTGCCGTTGCAGTCCCGACAACTTTTACAGGCCAATTGGTCCCTGTCTCATCAACCCAATCAGTGGTGCCCAAGTGCCAACCCGCATTGTAAAGATGAAATGATTGATAGTTGTCATAGTAGTAATAGACTGCTCTGGAGCCTGAGAGCTGATCCTGATCGGTATTATCAACGACCTTCATTTCCACATTGCCTATTCGCACCCATTTGTAAGTACCGGCATAAAGAATTTGAGATATACTTATTATTATGGTGATATATAAATAATAAAGTTTATAATTGTACTTCATATTCCCGGATCTATATTAAAAATTATACCTGAACCCAATAGTAAATCGCCTTGGGTTAAGATAAGTTAAGAATCCTCTGTTAGGCATATTAATGTGTGGTTTGCTTTTACTGTATACATCGCCTAACTGATCATCTCCCCCTGCATACCCTGCAGCAGTGTATGCATCATCATCATACATGGGAAGGTGTAGGGACTCTAGATAATTTCGCCAATCATCACCGCCGTCAAATCCTTGCATAGAGATATATTGAAGTCCGAAAATATTTGTTACATCCATAAAAAACATTAGATCAGAATTTTTACTGGAAATATTTTTTGCTACACGCAGGTCTGCAGTGAATTCACTTGTCCACTGTAGATTATCCTGTAGTTCATAAGTATCTAGAGGATCCCATGTAATGTAGTCCCCAGCTTTCCAGCCAAGCAGTAGGTTGGCTTGCAATTGTTCAAGTGGCCGCATCTTAAAAATTTTTGGTCCCCAAGCTTGGGGTATATGGAAGACTAAATTACTCCTTGCAAAAGGTCTTGCTAATGGTTTTTCCTGTTTTGGATTTTGATAACCGTAGCGCATTTGGTCACGAGGATTTTCATAGTAGTGATCCCGCCCAAAATATCCCCATGTCTGTACAATATAATTATAGTTTATCCAGCCGGTAAACCAACGACCATATCTTTTCTGTACTCTTACCTCAAATCCACGTATATCTTCATAATTGCTATTTTCTGTAGTTGTATAGTTAACACTACCGTCTATACTGGTGTAGTCAACATATGCAATCTGTTCAAAAATATCCTTATAATAACCTGAAGCATGTAGAAGAACCATATTTGAAAGATCATATTCTACACCCAACTCATAGGCTATTGTTTTCGGTATCTCGGCAGAAGGATTTCCCAAATAGTCAATCCCTTGGTATGCAGTTCCATAGCCTATTTGATACATATCAATGGATGAAGGCATGGAATAAAAATGACCATAGTTGAAGTATAACTTTGCTGCGCTGGTAATAGGATGTGAAATCCCAATACGTGGGCTAATTTTAAGATGACCCTTTGCTGATTCTTTAGGAGCTGATTTGGTAAAGTCATCTTTAAAAGTAGGAGATAAGTATTTTGAGTAAAGATCAACTGAATACCATTCCTTATTAGGGTGATTACTATCAACTCTTAAGCCTAGGTTAGCAAAAAGCCCTTTAATCTCAATCTTGTCTTGAATGTAAGCACTTAATCTTGCGGGATAAGCCCGATAATGATTTACGTAGTTATTCTTAGGCGCATAGGAAAACTGACTTTGATAATTTGTATTTAAATCATCATAGTTTAGTTCAAAACCAGTTTTGACTTGGTGCTTTTTGTTAATTTGACTGGTCAGATCAAACTTAATATTTAAGGTTGTCACTTCGGACTTATCCCGAGTTACACCACCTAAAGATGCAAATATCATCCCATCACCTGATGGGGTGTAATCGCTTGCGACTAAAAATCCAAAGGGTGATTGATCAACATTTACGTTTCCAAAGGATTGTACTGTTGTTGTATCACGAATAAAATCTGGGCCATAGCATGCATTTTTTAGATGAACATTTGAAATTCGAATATTATAGAATGTGCTGGGACTAATTACATGATCAAATGTTAGCCCCACCATTGAGCGATATATATTAAATGGGTTCAGTGCATTAGGCCAATAAAAAGCAGAACCGCCACCATCTGCATAAGCATCAGACATTGTGAGATAACTCCAGAGAATATCAGAACCGCTATCCAAATACCAATTATTCCCGGACCCTTCTGGACTCGCAGATAAAGAATTAATCTCTCCATACAAGCCTTCAATTTTTAATTTTATTTTAGGTTTGGGCCTCATTGTTAGCTTTAACTGGGTATTTGATTCACTGTAATAGTCTCTTGCAGTTGGTAATGCAAACATTTCATTCTTATTATGGTGGGAGAAGTAAAATGTCATATTTCCGATTGCTTTCCCAACTAATGGCACCGGCCCGCCAAATCCAATATCAAAATTGAGATCAGGTTTATGGGCATATTGCCCTTTCTTTTGACCGAGCTCAGCACTCCCTTCGGTTCGGTGATACCATAAGAAAAGGTCACGAGCCTGCGAAGGTGACATATCATTTGAAGGGTCATTGTCTGATAATAAATTCGCAGATACTGCATTCCACCCAATGAATTCTGGATAGCTTTCTTGCGTTTCAGAATCCCACGCTCCTTGCTGTGTTCCACCCCACATAACTCCTGGCTCTAAAAATGGCCTGAGGTAATAATTCATAGGATCAAAAAGTGAATATCCATCATGTTTAAATTGAGGAGGGTCATAATATATGTCAATTGATCCGCTATAGTTTGAGGGGGAACCCTCTTTTGTAATTATATTAATAAGCCCTGATCGAATATTTCCATATTCGGCATTGAACCCACCTTTGATAATACTTATTTGATCTATCGAGCTCATATTTACCATCATCACTGGTTGGTTTGAACGATTATCAATAAAAGACATTCCATCAACCATTAAAGCAGTTTGGTCCAATGTACCACCACGAATCAAATCATTTTCAATTCCTGCTTCTAGATTCAGGTAATCATTTAGATCCCGAATTTTTGGCACTTTTTTAATATCATCAGCTAAAATACTGACTTCGCTAGCTGACCGGTCCATTAGAATAATTTCTCTATCTGCGGTTACAACAACTTCATCTCCTTCAATAATTTTGGTAGATAATTCAAAATTAAGAAAGACTGTATGATCAGAATGTATTGTGATATCTTTACGAGTAATAGTTTGATACCCAATCATTGAAGCCGTTATGGAATAAGCTCCAGGCCTCAAATTCAATATATAATATTCGCCTTCTTCATCCGCCATTGCACCTTGGGATGTCCCAACTACAATCACATTTGCCCCAGGTAATGCTTCTCCTGTCTCTTTATCTATGATTTCCCCGGATATTTTTCCAGACACACCAGCCCAAATGAAAGATTGAAAACAAATACCAATAATTAAATATCCAGCCCAGGATTTAATGAACGAATTCAGTATTTTATTAAATTTGGTTGAAATGATATGCACTGCCATTTCCTTGTTTTCTATAAAGAAATTAATATTAAATAAGAACTTGGTTATTTATGATAACCGGATAGAAAAAATAACGCCCCTTCAGTTATAAAAAGGGGCGTTATTTTTTCAGGACATTATATTACTATTGCGGTACGGCACCAGTGGCATAATCTGGGCCCAAATAAATGACATAGATTTGATTGCCTTGATTTCCTGCCGCAACGTAAAGCTTGTTATCATGCCACACTGCTTTATTCGGGTTTTCAGTAGGCAGTGTATAAACACTCTCCACAGTTCCGATTGGTGTAACACGCACTAACTGTGAGGTAGTAACCGTAGTGTCCGCATTCCAGCCATCCATGAGATATGTATTTCCCATACCATCGATCGCCAGCCCTGAAGGATTGTAATCGTCACTTGATAAAATCTGGGTGCTTGACGCTGGTGATATTGTATCGCCTTCAGCTGGTACTGGCGCTTTCCAAAGACCATTTGTACCACCTGCAGAGGCTACAGTATCATTTTTTGTATACCAATAAAGATCACCATCATAGTAACGCATAGGTGATCCCCATTTTCCATACGATTTTATTAATGTGGCAGTATCTGCATTAGCTGATCGATGGTAAATAGTTCCATTAGCTGTTCCAATATACATATTCCCATCACTATCAAAATCGAAATCAAATGGGTTATCAACATCAGTATCTGCTGGCATATAAGGTTCATAATCACCGCCAGAAGGAGGGATTCGAACAATCCCATAGTCACCCCAAACGACTGCAGCATAAAGGTATCCATCAGCACCAAAATGCATTTCACCTTCGCCCCAATGAGTTTGACCGAAATAGCTTTCGGTCCCATCAGGAGTGATCTTATATACTTCTGCTGGATCTTGCCCGCGTGCATACAAGTTCCCATCTGCATCGAAAGCAAGGCCACCCTTTGTTTTGGGAAGGCCTGCAACCGTGATTATATCAAAAATGGGTAACAAGGTGATAGATACAGAATCGCTAACTTTCTCATCTGGATCTTCAACATTGCGTACTTTCAAATTAGCGCTTATTGAAACACCAACTCCACTAACATTAGGTCGGGTGAATTTCAATGATGTTACAGTTCCTTCAGTAGGTGTTACCGATGCGAGTGATACACCGTTGCTGTCTATCTCAACCAAATTCAATGCTGCATTAGCGTTGAAGTTTTCACCCGTGATGGTTACTTCTTCACCTGGATATCCTTCAACAGGACTAATCGAAGTAATAATTGGGGTTGGGACTTCAGTATCTGCAGCTTCTGTATCTTCTTCACATGAGAAAAATATAAAAGTGGATATGGAAATGAGAGTTAAAACTTTAAAATATTTTTCATTCATAACTTTTTCTCCAATAGTTAGTATTATTTTTGTATTCTTTCGCAATTGTATGCAATAGGGGTCTAAATTAGGTTACACATTGTATATTGTCAATTTTAATAAATTAACTATTAAGTAATTAAGAAAAATGAAAATATTCCTGAAAAATGTTGAGATGAAAACGGAAATAGAATAGAGTGTGATTAGCCTGAACTCCCCAAAATTTGAATTACAAAAAGGTTCAACATCATACCCCACACTCGTGGGGTTTTTTTGTTTATGGGAGGATGGGTAGATCAGATTCAACGTTTTATATAATATAACGTATGGCATATTTATTTTGACATATCTTAACGAATTAGTTACCTTGTGCAGTAGTTTTAAATAGCATAATACTTAGAGTTATTGCATATAATTTTATCATAATAATAAAAATGAGGAGAAAAAATGGTTATACAGGTGATTAATTTTAATCTCGAAGGTATCACTCACGATGACTTCATGGGTGTAGCAAATGAGGTCGCACCGAATTTTGCCCCCCTTCCCGGACTGAGATCTAAAGTGTGGCTGTCTGATGAAGAGAATAATACCTACGGCGGTGTGTATTCCTGGGAAAGCCAAGAGTCCTGCAAAGCCTACCGGAGTGGTGAACTCTACGCTGGCGCTTTAGCCAACAACCCAAATTTTGTCAACTTATCCGATAATGGGTTTGATATTTTAGGAGGGCCAAGTAGCGTAACAAGTAACCTATTGAATCAAACACCCAAATACATGCAAGTTGTCAATTTCAATCTTGAAGGTGTCACTCACAATGACTTCATGGGTGTAGCAAATGAGGTCGCGCCGAATTTCGCCGCCCTTCCCGGACTGATCTCTAAAGTGTGGCTATCTGATGAAGAGAATAATACCTACGGCGGTGTGTATTCCTGGGAAAGCCAAGATGCCTGCGAAGCCTACCGGAGTGGTGAACTCTACGCTGGTGCTTTAGCCAACAACCCAAATTTTGTC
>Ga0208881_1000425_pt1 | contig 14881 bp, 11 predicted proteins | sample Knorr_S23_td_AAI_FD_185610 | JGI IMG/M metagenome (GOLD analysis project Ga0208881, IMG submission 185610) | Marine microbial communities from Southern Atlantic Ocean transect - Knorr_S23_td_AAIW_ad_876m_LV_B (SPAdes) (version 2) | ecosystem: Environmental > Aquatic > Marine > Oceanic | place... | reverse complement strand
GTGGTCTGGATCATGTGCTTGGTAGCGGCGTGGATGTGAATATCTTGGTTCTGGACACGGAAGTGTACTCCAACACGGGCGGGCAACAATCCAAGGCCACTCCTCTAGGCGCTGCTGCTAAGTTTGCCTCCGGGGGTAAGAATGTGTCTAAGAAGGACTTAGCTCTGCAAGCCATTTCTTATGACAATGTATATGTCGCCCGAGTGGCTCTCGGCGCAAATTCCCAACAGACCCTGGAAGCATTCCGGGAAGCCGAGGCCTACTCCGGCACCTCTATTATTCTCGCTTTCAGCCCATGCATCGCGCATGGTTATGACCTAGAGGAGAGCCTGACGCAGGAACAGAATGCAGTCCGTTCTGGTTACTGGCCGTTGATTCGTTATAATCCTGAGTTGAGAAACAGCGCCCGTAATCCCTTTATACTTGATTCAACCCGTCCGGATATTGCTTTCAAGGAATATGCCGACAAGGAAACTCGATTTAGTGGTATTGGCCGAACTAACCCACAAGAAGGCGCTAGGCTGATGGCTATGGCCCAGGAGATGATCAACCATAAGTGGGGAATCTACGAGGAAATGGCCACACGCGATAGCAGTGAAATGGAACCGCCAGCGCAATAAAGATCTTTTTGAATATACCCCGATGCCTACCGATACTTTTTCAAATTGGGTTTGGAAGTCCGTTAGTTAACAGGACCTGAAATGAGTAAGAAAGACGACAGAACCGGTTCGGTCAGTAGGCGGACCCTAATCAAGATGGGTATAGTGACAGGCATTGCTGTTCCTATGCCAGTGCTCAGTCAGCCCCCAAACAGGATGCGGCCCCAATTAGGTGACTTCATTATATTCGATGAGGGGCCCAATCTTGGTGAGGTGGTAAGACCAGAAATGCTGGAACTTAACCAGCAGCCTGTTTCAGCTCTGGCCAAGGATCCCGAGACAGATACACTTCGGGATGGATCCCGTCTCAACCGAGTTATGATTACCCGTATTGATCCTAATAAACTCACTGAACGATATCGTGATAATACTGCGGACGGAATTATTGCTTATTCTGCGATCTGCACGCACACTGGTTGTGATGTTATCAATTGGGACCGCGCGCAATTACGTATGGCCTGCCCGTGTCACGAATCTCAATTCGATATCTATGATGGCGGTAGAGTTGTAGGTGGGCCAGCGCCCCGGCCTCTTGCTATGTTGCCATTGGAAATTATCGATGGGTTTGTACGTGTAGCTGCCTCGTTTCGAGGACGGGTTGGCTTCACCCAGCAGTTCTAGCTAAAAGGAAAACCACAAGAGGAATATCCATGTTGAGTTTAATTAAAAAAATAGGTTTGGGAAGCGGAATCCTGTTTTGGGTTGTCACGAGCTTCGCTCAGTCCCTACCTCCTTATAACCCGGTAACTCAGGAGAGACTGCTTAACCCTGAAGAGAGTAACTGGTTAATGTATCGTGGCACGTACGATTCACATGGTTATAGCACGCTAGATCAAATCAATACGGAAAACATTGACGAACTCGAAATGGTATGGAGTTTCTCAACGGGACTTAGAGAGGGACACCAGGCCCCCCCAATTGTAAATGATGGCTACATGTACGTCAGTACGCCGCAGAATCACATCATTGCATTGAATGCGCGAACTGGGGATTTAATCTGGAGATACGTGCGTTTTCTGCCCGATGATCTCCAGCAACTACATCCGACTAACCGTGGTGTCGCGTTGTATGAGGATCGTGTTTATCTGGCAACTGTAGATGCATACTTGGTTTCTCTAGATGCTTTGACTGGAGATGTAATCTGGGAGCAGGCGGTTGAAGATTATTATGATGGTTACTATATGACCATGGCTCCGCTCATTGCTGATGGTAAAGTAATGGTAGGTGTGTCAGGCGGTGAACTGGGTATTCGTGGATTTGTTGCCGCCTACGATGCATTTTCAGGCGAACAAGCGTGGAAGACCTATACTATCCCCGCTCCTGGTGAGCCAGGTTCTGAGTCCTGGCCAGGTGATTCCTGGCAAACCGGCGGAGTACCTGTTTGGATCACCGGTTCTTATGATCCTGAGTTGAACCTCTCCTATTGGGGTACCGGCAACGGTGGGCCATGGATGGGTGATACGAGGCCAGGGGATAATCTTTATGCAACTTCCGTTGTTGCTCTTGATGTCTCCTCTGGTGAGTTAAAGGCGTATCACCAGTACCACTGGAATGATTCTTGGGATTGGGACGAGGTCTCAGCTCCTCTATTGATTGACTTCCAACGAAACGGGCAAACGGTCAATGGTATGATTCATCCAGGTCGTAACGGCTACTTGTGGTTTCTTGAGCGAAATGCCGACAGTATTGGCTTCATAGATGCTAATCCCTATGTGTATCAGGACGTTTTTACGAGCCTTGATCCAGTTACTGGTAGGCCTGAATATGACATGAGCAAGAAACCAGGTACCGGGTACGAAGCAACTTTCTGTCCTTCACTTTGGGGCGGTAAGGACTGGCCACCAGCGGCATTCAGTCCCAAAAGACGTCTGTTATATATTCCTGCCAACGATAATGTCTGTTCTATTATGATTGGAGAAGAAATCGAGTATCGACCCGGGAGGCAGTTCACGGGTCGTGCCCCATCCGAGAATGGAGGGTTTATGATCAGGTCGGGCACGAGTCATATAGGGGAATTGCAGGCCTGGAACGTGGATACTGGCGAACGTGTTTGGACTACAACATTTCCTGATCAGAACTGGGGCCCGGTCCTGGCTACCGCCGGAGACTTGGTGTTCATGGGTGGCACTAATGATCGCTACTTTCGAGCCTTCAATGCCAATACGGGTGACGTTTTGTGGGAGCAGAGGGTTAATTCCGGGGTTAATGGAGTACCAGTTAGCTATACATTAGACGGAAAGCAGTACATAGCCGTTCAAGCCGGCTGGGGCGTAGATGCTGAACGCGAACAGAACTTATTGAATCTTGTAAGAGGTGAATCTCATAAGGTCCCCCAAGGGGGCACAATATGGGTTTTCACGTTATCTGATTAGCTTTAGGTTAATGTGTTGATGGAGTGTGCCTAATACTCGCACCTTGGTAGCTATGTTTACGGCTTTTCATAGACCAGCTTGCCATTCACATAGGTTTGTTCCACCTCGATATCCATAATACGCTCAGGATCGATAGTGAGTATATCATTCGACAACACGATCATGTCGGCGAACTTTCCAGGCTCCAGAGAACCTTTCACTTCTTCCTCGAAGTTGAGATAAGCACCGGTTAGAGTATAAGCACGAATTGCCTCTTCAATAGTAATAATTTCATCGGGACCATAAACCTGCCCACTCATTCCTTTTCGAGTAACGGCAGCATATAAGCCAACCATCGGTCCGATAGGCAATATATCACTGGAAATAGCTACCGTTATGCCATGATCCATTGGTGAGCGAAGAGGGTTGTTATGATCCAATCGCCAGCCATCTAGGTTTGCCGCGTAACGACCCTCGAGTGTATAAGTGAAATTGGGTTGCTGGGTGATGTGGATATCGTGCTCTGCCATTAGCTCCATAGTTAGATCGGGTGGACGCATGGAAAAATGATTTAGATAGTGTCGATGATCTTCGCGAGGATTACGCTCTAATGCATCGGCAAGAGTATTTACCACCAGCACGATGGCTGCATCGCCAATTGCGTGAATGCCCATTTGCCAGCCCGAGTCATGAATTTCGTTTAAATGGGTAATTAGATCATTCTCTGGCATATTGAGGTAGCCTCGGTAATCACCTTGATTGACATAGGGCTCCAAGGTATAGGCAGCAGGGCCCGTGAATCCGCCATCGGCAAATACCTTGATGGGGCCTATCTTGAGGAAATCGGTACCACTTGCCACCCGTGATTTGACTTCGGCAATAGCTTCGGTATCAAACCACTGAAACTGGATGGCAGATCTCGGTAAGGGTAAGGTGGAGGTTTCATAAAGTTGCTCCCACATAGCATACTCCCTTGGTGCTTTTGAGGCGTCGGTAATACTGGTAATACCCTTGCCGAGCAGCGCATTTAGATTGATTTCTAGACTGGCTATGAGTTCGTCATAAGTCGAGTCGGGAACAAGTCGACCTACAATATTTTGACGTTCTCGTATGATGCCAGTTGCTGCTCCATTCTGATCCCGCTCTATAACACCACCTTCAGGGTCGGGAGTAGAATTTGTAATCTCTGCTAATGTTAACGCGAGAGTGCTTACCACGGCACTGTGTCCTCCGGCTCGCGTGAGAGTAATAGGATTGTCGGGCGCTGCTTCATCCAAATCTTGTCTTATTGGTCTTCGCCCTTCGATTAATTCATCTTCCGACCAACCGTAGCCAGTGATCCATTCACCCTCACCAAGCTCTTCGGCCTTAGCTCGTATCAGGCCCTGTATTTCCGCAATTGAACTAACATCACCCAATTCAATATATCGTTGAGGTCGGCCCCGGATATGGGTGTGGGAATCAATAAAACCTGGCATCAAAGTTTTGCCTTGGAGATCGACAGTTAGCTCTGACTGGTATTCGTCGAGCAAAGACTGTCCCCCGGTTGCAACGATTAGACCTTCATCGACCGCAACAGTATTCTGGATAGAGAAATTATCGTCGACGGTAATGATCTTGGCATTGGTCAGGATTAGATCAACCTGGGTAGCGACCGGAACACTTGTTTGATCTGGTTCGGATTGCCCGCAACTAAGCAATGTTGCAAACAGTATAAGTAAAATGCCATTCCTCACTATATCTTTCATTGTTTTACTCTCGTGTTTGTTATTGGCTTTGTAAAAGTCCAGAGGAGTGAACATGATCCATAGTATCTTTCAGGGCCAGCTTAAACTTATCGATCATCTCGTTGATTTGGTCTTCCTCGATAATGAGTGGAGGGCAGAAGGCAAGCGAGTTTCCCGCAACCGCGCGGATTAATAGCCCATGCTCCTGGCTCGCCTGCTTGGCATAAGCGCCCACGCTACCATCCTTAAAACTCTCCCCGGTCTTTTTGTTCGCAACCAGTTCAACAGCGCCTATCAGTCCCTTGCCTCGTACTTCTCCAACGAGGGGGTGATCTGCAACTTCCTTTAATTTAGCCTGCATGCATTCACCCATTTTGGCTGCGTGTTGGAAAAGGTTTTCCCGTTCGTAGATCTCCAGGGTTTTCAGGGCTACTGCACAGGCAGCAGGGTGCCCGCTATAGGTATAGCCATGACCGAATATACCAACTTTGGAACTGGGTTCTACCATCGCTTGGTACATGAATTCAGGAATAATGGAAGCACTTATGGGTATATAGGCAGAGGATAATTGCTTTGCTAGTGTCATCAGTTGGGGATGGAATCCCATGGTGTTGCACCCAAAATCATTGCCTGTGCGACCAAAACCACATATTACCTCGTCACTCCAGAATAGGATGTCATATTTCGTAAGCAGGTTTTCTACTTCCGGGAAGTAACTGTCAGGCGGCACGATAACACCACTGGCTCCCCCAACCGGTTCTGCGATGTAAGCGGCGATTGTCTCTGGCCCCTCCGCAAGGATCATGGTTTCGAGGTTTTCAATCAGGCGGGCACAGAATTGACTTTCAGACTCTCCCTCCAATTTGTTGCGGTAATAGTGCGGTGATTGGGTGCGGATGATACCCAGTTCATCGACAGGCACACTGAAATGCGTATGCATGACTGGCAATGCGGTAAGTGCTGCAGCCGCTAGCGTCACTCCATGGTAAGAAGGTTCCAGGGTTATAATTTTTTTCTTTTGCGGCTCACCCGTTACATTGAAATAGTAACGGAGCATTTTCATGTGCGAATCATTCGCTTCACTACCGGAGTTGGCGAAGAAAACCTTACCATTTTCGATAGGTACCATGTTGGTGAGCTTTTCTGCCAAATCCATGACTACTTGATGAGTACGGCCTCCGAACATATGGGAGTAAGAAAGAGTTCGTAATTGCCCGGCTATAGCCTCGATCAGTTCTTCATTTCCATACCCTAGTGAGGCGCACCACAAGCCAGCGAGACCTTCTAGGTACTTCTTACCTTTTTTGTCGAAGACATAAATGCCTTCACCGCGAACTATATTCAGTTCTTCCACTTGCTTTAGGTTAGTGATGGGGTAGATTACCGAAGTCATACCAGGAGCCCCCTGCTTTAAGTAGTTAAAATTCCGTATAAACGGAAGTCTAACGATTCTATGCGATCAAGGGTGGTTGGGGAAAGTCTCAATAAGAAAGGGTTAGTAACTCTCCCCTTTTTGAGATATCGCCACAGCACTATTCGCGTGCCTGTAACCACCATTTTATGGTAGTCGTCACTAACTCGGCAGCATCCTGTTGTACAAAGTGGTTAGCGGTTGGTACGGCCACGATAGTGGTATCTGCGTCATTCCAGTCCCAGGTATTATTCAATCCATCGGAATGCAGGGCGGTGTCCCGTAGACCATGAAATACCAGTAATGGAACGTTCAACTGAGGCGCTGGCGGTGGGGCAGGAGTGTTCGAATCTGTACGGGGATAATTTTGTTTATAGTAAGCTAGCATCCCATCGAAGCTAGACTGAGCGAAAGCCTCGACGTAGCGCTCCCGGGCAACCGGGTCTGCTACCCAGAACGACAAGCTTTCCGCTGTCATTGGGCCACCGAATAGGATGTCAGGGTCAGAAGGAGATCCTTCAATAAACGTGCGGGCATAGCCACTATTCTGTTGTTGCTCCAGGTTGGTAGCTAGCTCCCGGGCCATGCCATTTGGATGGGGTAGGTTCAGAATTATCAGCCTGTCTACCATATCGGGAAGGTTGAAGGCGAACTGCCATGAGACAATTCCACCCCAATCATGACCAACAATTGTTGCTTTCTCTTCACCTAGATGGCGGATGACAGCAGCAACATCTGACACCAGATACTGCATGTTATAATTTTCATTACCTTCTGGTTTATCGCTAAGGTTATAACCCCGTTGATCAATTGCTACGACTCTGTAATTATCTTTTAGTCCTTCCATTTGATGGCGCCAGCTATACCAAAAATCCGGAAAGCCATGGATCATAACGACTAAAGGCCCTTCGCCAGTGATGGCATAATGTATTTTGGTGCCGTTATTGTCAGCATAGCCATGCTCAACCTCATCCCAGAGATCAGCATTTACAGAATTTCCAAACAGCACCAGAGATGAAAAAAAGATAGTAATAAGGGAGAAATATTTTTGCATGTCAAATTATCCGAGATAGATTGGGGGAATAGTGAAAACCGGTAGAGCCTTAATTCTATTTCGATGGCTTCTGATTTTCCTTGTTTGTGAGAAGTAGAATTAAAACAGATTTACAATCAAATGTTTAACTGAATTATTCCACTTGGTGTAATTTACGAAAGAGGATTACGGCATCGTTCCCTGTGTTTGCTTATTCTTAGGACCTCCATTGTTGTATTATCTCATCAGAAATTTATTCTGTAAAAACGGAGTGAGTGCAGAACAAAGGATTTAGTAAAAATGGTTAAAAAAGTCAATATATTCATAATTCTAGCATTTATTTTGTTGGCTCAACCTTCTCGGTCACAGGATAGAGACGCCAGTCTGTCCCTCTTAACAATCAAAGAAATCATGAATGCCATTATTACACCGATGACAGCTATTATTTGGGGGGCCTATGATCTGGAAACCGACGGGGAATGGCAGGAAGTCTCTAATGCTGCATTGGCCGTTATTGCTGCCGGTAACCTGCTGGTAGGAGGTGGTGCCGGAGAAGGTGAAGAAGTAACTGCTGTCGAGACTGACTGGCAAAGCTATAATAATCAAATGATCAAGGCAGCCAGGCAAGTATTAGTGGCCGCAGAAAAAAAGGATGAAGAGGCTCTTTTTAATGCGGGTAATGATGCCCTATATCCCCCCTGTGAAAGTTGTCATCAACAATATCAAAATCAATAGCCGACTCTTCTTACTTGAGCACAAATCCACGATAACCATTTTCAGCAACATCGTTACATTTCTCGACGTAGGAAGGATAGCCTAGGTACGGCATGAAAATTCTTGGTTTACCTGGAATGTTGGCGCCTGTGTACCAGGAATTACAACCGGTTGGGTAAAGTGTTTCGTTGGCAATATCGTTCACAAGATTGACCCAGCCCTGTTCCGCGGTGGCACTGGCTTCGACAGTTCGCAGTTTATTGGTGTGTAGATAGGTAAGACAGTCAGCTATCCAGTCTACGTGTTGTTCGATACCAACTATCATGTTGGCCAAAACCGATGGGCTACCGGGCCCGGTAATTGTGAACAGATTGGGAAATCCTGTAATAGCCAGCCCCAGGTAGTTGGCAGGACCCTCCTTCCATTTTTCCTGTAAGGAAAAATTATCCCTGCCGCGGATATCTATAGCGAGCAAAGCGCCAGTCATAGCGTCGAATCCGGTTGCAAGTATAAGTGTATCGAACTGGTATTCACCCCCTATGGTTTGAAGACCATTTGTTGTAATTTTTTTTATGGGGGCTTCGTTAACATCTACGAGAGTCACGTTTTCTCGGTTATAGGTTTCGTAGTAACCGGAATCAACACACAAACGTTTACACCCTAATACAGTGCGCGGGGACAGAATTTCAGCAACTTCAGGATCATTGATGATTTCATGAATTTTACCATTTACAAAATCTACTGCTGTCTTGTTTGCGTCGAGATTCATGCCAAGATCATTAAAGCTCGCCTGAAAAGGTAAGCCTCCTAGCTGCCATCGATCTTCGTAAATGGCAATTCGCGCTTCCTCATCCAGGTCTAACGCTGACATATGATTTGGACGGTTGTTAAGAGCGGTGTAGCGTCGGGAATTTTCGGCTCTAAACTCCGCATAGCGATTCTTGATGTGTTTCTCGTGATTTTTGTCCATCGGTGCATTACGAGCTGGTATCGAAAAAGTTGCCGTGCGTTGAAACACTGTGAGTGTCTCCGCTTGCTCTGCAATGATGGGAATTGCTTGGACAGCTGAAGAACCGGTGCCGATTATTCCTACATGTTTACTGGAGAAATCCATCGGTCTGTGAGGCCATTTACCGGTGTGTAGCACATTACCGGTGAAGTTTTCGATTCCGTCGAATTTTGGTATATTTTCTTTTGACAGGCAGCCAGTAGCCATAACACAGAAACTAGCCTCGAAGTGCTCTCCTTTCTCAGATTCCCCTAGCCAGGTATCACTCTTTTCATCAAACAGGAGGGAGACAATGGGTGTATCAAACTGGATATCCGTGCGCAGATCGAAACGGTCTGCAACGTGGTTTGCATATTCAAGAATTTCCGATTGCGGAGAATATTGCTCACTCCAATTCCATTCCTGTTGAAGCTCGTTAGAAAACTGGTAAGAGTATTCCAGGCTGTTCACATCGCAGCGCGCACCAGGAAAGCGATTCCAATACCAGGTACCCCCAACATTGCTTCCCGACTCGAAAACACGTACCGAAAACCCAAGGCTGCGGAGTTTATAAAGCGCGTAAAGACCAGCGAAACCGGCTCCAATAATCGCTACATCGTATTTGGATAAAGATTTAGTCATCGAATTTCCGGGAATTAGATCACAAGCAAGGCTGGCAGTCTTTCAATGAACCAATAGGTAGCGATAGCCCCGAGTCCGTACGCAAGGCCTCTTTGAATACTTAGAAATAGATGAGACAGGAAATGGTTAAAGACATAGTTTATTGCAAGTAAAACGCAGATGAATGCTATCTGGCCACCTTCTACGCCAAGGTTAAAAAACAACAGGGCTAACGGTATATCACCGTCGCTCAATCCGAGCTCGCCCAGTGCTCCAGCAAAACCAAACCCATGAAAAAGACCGAAAACAAAAGCGACAATCCATGGTTTGGTATGTACCAGCGTCGACTCACCCCGTTGCCCCATGATGATCTCTCGAGCTAGGAATACAATAGATAAAGCGATAAGTACTTCTATGGGAGCATTAGGGACCGGGAATATTCCCAGCACCGCGAAGGCTAAGGTAATACTATGGGCTACCGTGAAGGCAGTAATAGTCTGGAATAGTTTCCAAAATCCTTGTAACAGTAACAGCAGTCCCAGCACGAATAACAGGTGGTCAATTCCAAATAAAATGTGTTCCGCACCGAGCATAAGGTAACGTAAGGCTAGGCTACCGAGCGATGCAGCACCCGCTTTTAGTTGAGGAAGAGGTACATCGACGAAATTACCATCACCTGGAAAATAGCCTGACACATCGCTGCCGTCACTCCATCTTGCTACTACGACGACTCCCTGGAATGACCAGGGAAAGCTGAGCGTATCGTCGACATTAAGTGAAGGCGTACATTGAAAACGATAGCTGAACCTGCCGGGAGAAAGTCCGATACACCGCTCCGGGAGAATACGTTCCACGTTAAATAGAGGTGGGACCTGTTGGTCCACGATGGAGAGGTTGTACTCGTTGTCTGGCAGCTCATCAAGAAATACTCGTGCAACTCCAGTTACGTCAATATCGTGGGGGTAGACCTGGGTAGCAAACAGACAGGCAGCCAGTAGTAAGAGGTGTGTCGGCGTTCGAATTTTCACGGCAGAGACTTATTTATTCCTGACCTGTTTCCCTAATTACAACTGTGTACTGGTCCCATAATTGATCAACTTCCAATTGCAGGCGGGACTCTTCCTCTTCGGCAATCCAGTCAAGCCGCACCCGATCCGAGATTTCATTCAAAAGGGGTAGCCGAGCTTCGACCCGCCCAGTAATACGGAGCCAATGTTGGCCACGATTACTAAGAAAAGGACCACTCCATTGTCCGATTGTGGCAGCAAAAACAGTGTCAGCGAACTCTGGTTCGAAGATGTTGGACAAATCAATGTGATTAACGTTGGGAAGTGGCGATGCATTCCCTTGTTCCAGCTCCAGAAGTTGTTCAGGTTCAGCACTTGCATTTAAAAGGCTAATCATCTCATCAGAAAGTGTATCCTGCGAGTTGAAAACCAGTTCATCTACTGAGATGTTGGGCAGGGTCTCGTACCGCGACACATTGGCTTCATAATAGGCGCGCAGTTCTGCTTCTGACGGTTGGATAATCCCACCGCTGAGTACGTGCCGCATTTTTTGGGCCAGCATATCGTGGATGCGAACATCATTGTCCAGGCCCAAGGTGATGGCTTCTTGAACCAGTATTTGTTCTTCAACATAGAGGGATGCGATTACCTGGCGTTGCGCTTCCGTAAGAGACTCGCCCCTATTCATCTCCTGCATGAATATTCGTGCGTCGATCTCACGTTGATCGATTTCCAGAATTTTTTCACCACGATTTTGGAAGATCGTGTATAGGGCGAAGATCACGATTGCGATAGCAAGAAAATGCAGTGTAGGCTCGCGCAGCAGTGTCTTGAGCCGTGACTCTGGTAGAGATGAATTAGTCATTGAGCTTATCTTCTGTTTTATTACATACTAGTTTGTATTCTGTGCCGGCGGGATGCAAGAGTTGGATACACTAGTCTTGGCAACTAAATGGATAATGTTAGGCATTTTTTCGAACTAGATGTTTTATTTTTCTCAGTTTTCCCGGTTCATCAGAGACTGGTCACTACTGCAAAACATAGGTTCTAGATCGCGCTTAACCCTGTCTATACAATTCCGAACCTCATCTGTATAATGCCGTTTTGCGGATAGTGGTAATCTTATGTTACGAATCGCTGAAGAGGCCTTAACATTTGATGATGTTCTGCTCCTGCCTGCGCACTCCACCGTTCTTCCCAAATCAGTAAGCCTTGAATCCAGTTTAACGCGTTCTATTGCGTTGAATATTCCGCTGGTGTCATCCGCCATGGATACCGTTACCGAAGCACGCCTTGCTATTGCTATGGCGCAGGAAGGTGGGCTGGGTGTGATCCATAAAAACATGGGCGTAGAAAAACAGGAACGAGAAGTACGTTTTGTCAAAAAATACGAAAGTGGTGTAGTCAAAGATCCTTTTACCATTCCAGTTACTGCCACCATCCGTGACCTGATTGCGCTGATGAAGGAAAACGATATCTCTGGTATGCCGGTTGTTGATAGCAATGGATTAGTAGGTATTGTTACCAGCCGCGATGTTCGATTCGAGGCGAACCTTGATGCCACAGTTGATACGATTATGACCCCTAAGGAGAGGCTAGTTACTGTTGGTGAAGATTTTGAGCTAGATGAAGTAAAGGAACTGCTCCATCGTCACCGTATCGAAAAAATTCTAGTGGTTAATGGCGACTTGGAACTGAAAGGTCTTATTACCTTAAAAGATATTCGCAAGTCCGAAGAATTTCCTAATGCTTGCAAAGATGAACTAGGCCGACTTCGTTCAGCTGCTGCTGTTGGTACAGGCGCGGACACGAATGAGAGGGTTGATGCCCTTGTGGAAGCCGGTGTTGATGTCATCGTTGTCGATACGGCTCATGGGCATTCCCAAGGTGTGATAGACCAGGTGAAGTCCATCAAATCCCGTCATCCCTCCATCCAGGTCATTGGGGGCAATATCGCTACAGCCGATGCAGCGAAGGATCTTGTTGCTGCTGGTGCTGATGCTGTTAAGGTGGGAATTGGTCCTGGATCGATTTGTACAACGCGGATTGTTACTGGCGTCGGAGTCCCTCAGATTAGCGCTGTAGCGAACGTTGTTGAGGCGGTTAAAGATACAGATGTCTGTGTCATTTCGGATGGTGGCATTCGTTATTCGGGTGATCTGGCAAAGGTGATCGCCGCCGGTGCTCATGTCGTTATGGTAGGAAGTCTTCTGGCTGGTTCGGAAGAAGCGCCCGGTGAAGTGGAACTATACCAGGGGCGCAGTTACAAAGCCTACCGCGGCATGGGGTCTATGGGTGCTATGTCGCATTCTCAGGGCTCGAGTGACCGATATTTTCAGAACATTGAATCGGGAACTGAAAAACTTGTGCCGGAAGGGATCGAAGGTAGGGTGCCTTACAAGGGTCCAATGTCAGCAATCGTGCATCAGTTGATGGGTGGTTTGAGATCCAGTATGGGTTATACGGGGTCTAAAGACATTACCGCAATGCGCACCAAGACCCAGTTTGTGAGAATAACAGGAGCAGGAATGTCTGAGTCTCATGTACATGATGTCAGTATAACTAAGGAGGCTCCTAATTACCGAGCTAGCTAGAACAATGAGCTCTCTCTTGTACAGTGATTTGTTAATATTTCCTATCACAAACGTAACTGGCCGGGAATGAACCTCCTATGATTCATTCTTATTTCTTGCTAAATCCCAGTCTGTTTCTCATTATCCCTTTTTAGAATTTAATTACATGACTGCAGCAAATATCCATTCCCAGAAACTTATCATTCTGGATTTCGGATCCCAATACACTCAACTTATTGCACGGCGCATTCGCGAGCTGGGTGTGTACTGCGAAATCTGGGATTACGAAGTTGATGAGAAGTACCTTAAAGAGTTTGCGCCACAAGGGATGATCTTTTCCGGAGGGCCGGAATCGGTTCATGCGTCGGAGTCACCAAAGGCGCCAGAGTTTCTCTACGAATTTGGCGTGCCTATCCTGGGGATTTGTTATGGTATGCAGACCATGGCGGAACAATTCGGTGGTAAGGTGGCGAGTTCAGAAAAATCTGAATTTGGATTTGCCCACGTCGAGGTCACAGGGTCGAATAAATTGTTGAGTGGAATAGAAGATCGTTTTATCGACAACAGAAATCCGCAACTTGATGTATGGATGAGCCACGGAGATAAGGTTATTGAAGTGCCGCAAGAGTTTAGCGTCGTGGCATCAACCGAAAGTGCTCCTATTGCCGCCATGTGCAATGAAACGAAAGGCTTTTACGGTATTCAGTTTCATCCCGAAGTCACTCATACATTGCAAGGCTTACGTATCCTTGAGCGCTTCGTCCACGAAATCTGTGGTTGTGAATCACTCTGGACGTCTACATCTATTATAGAGGATTCTATATCAACTGTTAGGGAGAAGGTCGGAAATGATAAGGTGTTGCTAGGTCTTTCCGGCGGAGTAGATTCATCGGTTGTGGCTGTACTTCTACATAGGGCGATCGGTGATCAACTCACTTGTGTGTTTGTTGATAACGGGCTGTTGAGATTACATGAAGGTGACCAGGTCATGGCAACCTTTGCGAAAAACATGGGCATCGAGGTTGTCCGCGTCAATGCGGAAGACAGGTTTCTAAACAAACTTATCGGGGTCGAGGACCCGGAAGAAAAACGCAAAATCATCGGCAATACATTTATCGAAGTATTTGATGAGGAAGCAACTAAAATACAAGATGTTAAGTGGCTCGCGCAGGGCACTATTTACCCGGATGTTATTGAGTCAGCTGGATCGAAAACCGGTAAAGCTCACGTAATCAAATCTCATCATAATGTTGGTGGTTTGCCAGACGACATGAAGCTGGGGCTGGTAGAGCCATTAAGAGAACTCTTTAAAGATGAAGTGCGTAAAATAGGGCTGGATTTAGGATTGCCTTATGAAGCGGTTAATCGGCATCCTTTTCCTGGTCCCGGCCTGGGGGTTCGAGTACTTGGTGAAGTCAAAAAAGAATATTGTGATATTTTGCGTCAGGCGGATGCTATTTTCATAGAAGAGTTACGTATGGCGGAGTGCTATAACAAGGTCAGTCAGGCGTTTGCGGTTTTTCTACCCGTTAAATCTGTGGGAGTAGTGGGTGATGCTCGTCGCTATTCCTACGTCATTACTTTGCGCGCCGTGGAAACGATAGACTTCATGACGGCTCAGTGGGCAAGGTTGTCTCCCGAATTATTGGAAACTGTATCCAATCGCATTATGAATGAAATAGCTCATGTCTCGCGCGTAACCTATGATATCTCTAGTAAACCGCCAGCAACTATTGAGTGGGAGTGAGGATATCTATGTTGTTTTTTAGAATTTTTCTTTTGGCAATAATTTTTGTC
>Ga0208881_1000424_pt1 | contig 14884 bp, 17 predicted proteins | sample Knorr_S23_td_AAI_FD_185610 | JGI IMG/M metagenome (GOLD analysis project Ga0208881, IMG submission 185610) | Marine microbial communities from Southern Atlantic Ocean transect - Knorr_S23_td_AAIW_ad_876m_LV_B (SPAdes) (version 2) | ecosystem: Environmental > Aquatic > Marine > Oceanic | place... | reverse complement strand
TACGCGCTTTTTCAGAAGCGCAACGCAAAGGAGCAGACATTCCGGAGATCGTCTGTTATGAAAAGCAGAGCTATTGGGGAGGTTTGTGGAATTTCACCTGGCGGACAGGGACTGATGAGTATGGAGAATCCGTGCATTGCAGCATGTATCGGTTCCTGTGGTCCAATGGCCCCAAGGAGTGTCTGGAGTTTGCGGACTACACCTTTGAAGAGCACTTTGGCGGACCCATTCCGTCATTTCCACCACGAGAGGTGCTTACCGACTACATAACTGCTCGTGCGGCAAAGAGCGATGTCAGAAAGTATGTGCAATTTAGTACTCCCGTGCGCAGCATTTCCTATTCGGACTCATCGCAAAAATTCACGGTAACGAGTGAAAACCTGCACACCAACACCATGAGTTCAGAGGAATTCGATTATGTGATTGTGGCAACAGGGCATTTTTCAGTGCCCAATATCCCCTACTTTGAAGGTATTGAGCGGTTTCCGGGACGGGTGATACATGCTCATGATTTTAGAGATGCACAGGAGTTCGCTGGGCAGAACGTACTGGTCATTGGTGCCAGCTATTCCGCTGAGGACATTGGGCTGCAATGCCACAAGTACGGAGCGAAGTCAGTGACGATGAGCTATCGCACGGCGGCCATGGGATTCAAATGGCCGGAGACGATGGAGGAGCATCCACTGCTGACGAAAATTGAGGACAGCACCGTTCACTTCAAGGACGGCAGCAGCAAAGAAGTGGATGCGATCATTATGTGCACCGGGTACCTCCATCACTTCCCCTTCATCAATGACGAATTGCGATTGAAGACGCACAATCGCTTGAATCCACCAAAAATCTATCAGGGGATCTTCTGGGAGGATAATCCCAAAATGATGTACCTTGGGATGCAGGATCAATTTTACACGTTATCCATGTTCGATGCACAGGCGTGGTATGCCCGGGACGTGATCCTGGGGCGCATCACACTCCCCTCGAAAGAGGAGATGGGGCAGCATATTGCTAAATGGGTTGATCGGGAGGAGAAGCTGGAAAATCCTTTCCAGCAGATTGATTTCCAAGCAGATTATATTCGTGAGCTCTGTGCCGAAACCGATTATCCGGAGTTTGATATTGATGGGACAGTGGATGCCTTCAAGGAGTGGGAACACGACAAGGAGGAGAACATTCTTGGCTATCGTGACCAGCAATTTAAGTCTCCTTGCACTGGTACTCTCTCGCCACCACACCATACCACTTGGCTTGAAGCAATGGATGACTCCATGGTTACTTACCTCAATGTCAAAGAATAGGTAACGGGGATTCTTCTATCACACTCAGTTCCCATACTTTGTCATCTTTGACTTGAAACATGGTTACAAAATGCTGAGTGTCAACAAACTGGTCGAGGAAGAAATCCCGGGAAAAAGGATAGAACAGAAGCCGGTTTTTTGATTTTGACTTGGTGTTGTGCTAACCGAACTTCTTTAATAAACCTCCCTTTTTTTTGAGGAATAAAAGGGGGGAAAGGTTAACTGATAGGTTATAAATAAAATTATTTTTAACACTTTTCGAAAATCTTTATGCACAAAAAGGCCAAATATCGATTAATTTTTCAAGCCCTTGATATAAAATCGTAACCAAAACACAAAGTAAGAAAACCCGTCATTATTTCTGAATGTTCAAAGAATTCTTAAAAAAAGTTTCGTGGGAATTTATGTGCTGTACCCGATAGGTTGTGCAGAAATCGATCAGTCAACAATAATAGTATGTTTCCGGTTTTTTTCTATAGCATTTTGTAACTCTCCCTGATTTGTATGAAGGGTGTGTAACCAGCGTTGCCCCCCTGAGGTGAAACCTGCCCAATATCCAAGTTCAACGATTTCTGGTTCACTAAAATTGGCATGAAGCTTAGCCCACAAACTATCATCGGCCAATTCGGGGTTCCAGACTATTGCATCAGTATACGCTACTGCAACCTTTTCACGCTCGGTATACTTATCCGAATTTTCAATATTTGAAAGTTCAGAATAACGGTGCTCTTTATCGTGCACTGACCGTGCACTTTCCTGCTTGCTTCAGTAATTACAATTTAAACTGGTCGCTATTCGAACCCTAATCAATTCCCGTAGATCTTTATTTAGTATTCCGTCTTGTTGGAACATTTTTCGTGTTAATGTGAAAGACCGCATCGCGACAGGGGCATGGGCTCGAAGGGATTGATTTTCCGGTCCAGGTTTACCATCTCTGATTGCCTCTTCCAACCACCCACGAAGCTGAGGATCCTTTATCTCTTCAGGAACAACATAGCTGATACGTGCCATTACAATTCTCAGAAAATGAGTTTGAATCCACGCATAATCTAAAAGTTATTCGTGGAAAAAAAGGGTGATTAGTAATTTCTTACCCGTTCAGGCATTCCCAACTCTTTATATGCCGTGTTGAGATAGCTCATATCGATGAAGGTCCTCCAATCGATTGATTTAACCAGACTGCCTGTTCGTACTGAATCTGTAATTAGTTGGTCCATCGCCTTTATGGAAAAATGACCGTCGGCTCCGATTATTTTTAGTGCCTTTGGATATTGAGCGACAAAAGACTCGGGGATGTCATAGTCACGGCTACGCATGATTCTTATGACCGATTCTTTGTTATTTATATTGTGAACAAAATCTCGAGCAAGAATGAATGCTTTAAGCATGTTTATAACGGTCCGAGGATTCTTTTCAGCCCAGCTGCGTAAGACGACAAAGCCATCTTGAGGAACGTCCTCAAGTTCATCGTAAACAGTTTTCCCTCCGGCATCAATCACAAGCTTACGATGTCGATCAAAGTGTTGTACACAGTCGATCTGTCCCTGCATAAATGCTTTCACACGGGAATCAGAGCCACCACCGATAGGGATCCATTCTATATTATCTGGATTACCGCCTAAACGGATTATAATTTCTTTGGCGTTGAACTCGTTGCGTCCTCCGGCTCCGCCACCAGAACAGGTTTCGACACTGTTGACGTTTATTCCACCACGAAAAGCAACCAACCATGGTTCTTTGTCACGGTAGATAGATATAACCAAAAAGTCAGTTGCTCCCGCAACATGTGCACCAGCTACTGCATCGGTATCCTGCGCTACAACGTGGAGACTTCCACCAAGCAGTGCGGGGAAGAGAGTTGATTGGTCCGCATAGACAGTGTCTTCAGGTTTAATTCCGCCATATGCGTAGAAACCCAGTTCTTCAGACAACTCATGCAGAAGGTTGCTGGCATAATTTGGATTAAAGTTAGCATATTTAAGGTCACGTGTTTCTGCCGGGTCCATTGCAAACAGCGCTGTTGAGGCAGTTGTTCCAATGAAAACAATGGCTAATAAATATTTATTCATTTTTTTTGCAAGATCCATTTTTGTCTCCTTGTTTGAGTTAATGAAAATAAATTTTTTACAGATCATTTACCAGAAGGATTACAGTTTTTTATAACTACAATTTTATGCAAATAATTCTTCGGTAATTTGAACGGTCAATAATAAACATAATTTTGTAATTTAAGACCTCCTATTCTGTAGGTTAGTAATAGCAACACCAGTAAGAACAAACAAATATATAAATTGTTTGGTCAATCGCATCATACCAGTGATATCAAATAATTCAACCAAAAAATTATTGAATCTCCATATTAACCAATAAAATCTGTATCCAATTGAATTTGTTTCATACCTGTACTGTACGCCAAGGTGCAACCCATTCTTCAATTTTCCGTAATAGTCCGACCATTGTCATTGAGAAAATAACCAAAATTACAATCATTGAGAATAGCTGTTCTGGCTTAAAGGCATCCACTGCACGCTGGATAAGGTATCCCATACCTTTAGAGCTTATCAACATTTCAGAGACAACAGCAACAACTATTGCACGTGTAACTCCAATTCTCAAGCCAACGATAATAAAGGGAAGTGTGTACGGCACTATAATTTTCATAAAAATTTGGAATTGGTTGGCTCCAAAAACCAAACCGGCGTGAATTAAAATTTTTTCGACTGTTTTAACTCCAGCCCATGTGTTGATGGCTATGACAAAAAAAGCTCCTATCCAAATCAAGAATACCTTCGATTCCCAACCAAATCCCATTGCTACTGTTATCAGAGGAAGCAACGTTAGTCGAGGTGTTGCAAACAATGCCCAGATGTAAGGACCAAGGAGTAGATCGAGTTTTTTTGAAGCACCTAGCATTAATCCAATCGGAATACCTGTTACAATAGCCGCTAGGAAACCACCGAAGAAGCATCCTCCGGTAAATGACAGATGTTTCCATAGAACCCCCTTGTTAGCCAGGTCAATGGTAATTTCGATAACCTCGGAAAATGGTGGTAACAAGAGACGAGTAATCCAGCCCTGCTGGGCAATGATCTCCCAAATTGTAAGAAATAAAGAAAAATTGATAACAGTTACAATGGTTTTGCCCCATTTAAGCCAAAAACCTTCAAAACCAATTGGTCGTTCAATTGGCCTACGACGAGGTATTTCTTGAATAGCTTTAATATCAACTGAGCCCATATATCTCTCCGGTTTGTTAATGGTATTTAAAAATTTAATTATTTTTGTTGTTCAATGGAGATGGTCCCGTAAAAAGTCTGAGTGATTTTTTTTGCAAAATTCCGGATGCTCAGAACACCGTGTGTTTAAAGAACAAGGCACGTCGAATGATTTTTGACCCAAATAATGAGACAATTTTTTCATACGACGAACTTTCTACGGGACTATCATAGAAAATATTATTTAATTCTGTAAAACATCAGTAATATGCTTTAAGTAACTTCCTGTTGCATTTGGATTTCTTGTTCTGATTTTAACAAATCCCAAATCTGTTCTCGCATTGGGTGATATAGAGGATGTTTACGAATTTCAAGTTCATAACGCGGGCGTGGTATTTCGTTATTTATGATGGTTTTAATCCTTCCAGGGCCTGCTGTCATTACAACGATCCTATCTCCCATGGCTATTGCTTCGTCGATTGAATGAGTAATAAAGATGACAGTTTGTTTAGTTCGTTCGAGAATTTTTTCAAACTCCGCCTGCATTACTTCACGAGTCATGGCATCCAGAGCACCAAATGGTTCATCAAGTGTTAACACCTCTGGTTCTGTAGCAAGAGCCCTAGCAAGGCCAACGCGTTGTTGCATTCCACCGGATAATTCATGAGGTAAACTTTCAACAAATCCATTAAGACCGACAAGATCAATATACTTAGAGATATTTTTCCGAGTATTAGAGTTTAATAACCCCTGAAGTTCCAGACCAAATTCAACGTTTTTTTGAACACTACGCCAAGGCATCAAGGCATATTCTTGAAAAACCATAACCCTACCTGGACCAGTTCCTAAAATTGGTTCTCCCCCACAAAGCAATTTCCCTGAAGTCGGCTTTACCAGTCCAACAACGCTGTTTATAAATGTGGTTTTACCGCAACCGCTTGGGCCAACAATTACGACAAATTCACCAGACTGGATTAACAAATCGAAATTCCAGAGTGCAGTAAGAGTTTCTTTCTCACGTAGGAGTTCGTATTCAATTGTAAGGTTTTCAGCTAAAATATCTTTCATAGGATTGAATGTGATTAATTTTAATGATTTAAATGCGAATTTGTTCTGTTCCTGAAACTCAGGACTCACATGCCCATGTTCAGGGATCATTTTGATTTAACCACATTGTATTTTTCGGTGGAGGAAACCAAAACTCCACAATAGCAATTTCTTGTTCTTCTTTTGTTTCGAAAAAATGAATGTCACCAGATGATAAAAAAATTATATGTCCTGACCGAACATCAATCTATTTTTCGTTAAGATTAAATGTTCCTTGCCCTCGCAAGACATACTTAAACTCATACGCATCTGCATGGTAATGTGGTGAGCCTTTATTATCTGGAGGATAGACTCAATCATATCCCCTCTTATTTTTCTCGTGCATCTTAGTTCTTCATTAATCAGATCAACTCTTTTACACTTGTCTCGAGTTGAATATGAATTTTGGTAAATTCTCTGGCGAAAAATTTTTGCCATAACAGCTGTTAATAATTGTGTGTAATTTCCTTAATTTGGTATAAGTTTGAACTCTTCAAATAAAGAGGAATGCTAAGGCTATTTCATTACTTCAGTTATTTTTACTGGGCGCTTCTTTTCACTAGATTTTATAGATGCTTCCACACAGGCTAAGTTCATTGTTGCTTCTTTCCAGCCAACTTCAGGTATAGACTTGTTGTAAATTGCATCGACCCAATCCTCCAATTCGTTTTTGAACATATCAGTTATGGGAATCTCAATGGGAATTTTTTCAAGTGTTCCATGAGGCTGTTTGAAGAGAGAGGTATACTTGTCTATATCAGGGTCTGTCCAATGATCGAATTGAAGTTCATGATATAGATTTTGTTTTGACCCATAAACATTTATCCAATATACTCCAGGGGAGACCCAACTACTTCCAAAATAACCAAGGTTGCCAGATTCAAAACGAGCAATTACTGTTGCAACATCATCAACTTCCGCATTGGTAATTCGACTTTGGATGTATGCCTGTACTTCTGCAATCGGGCCAAGCAAATATTGCAACGTATCAAAGTGATGGACCAATAACTGAATTAAAGGCCCACCAGGTGTACGATCACGGTACCAACGCCAACTGTCTTCAGTAATTTCCAATGCACGTTCATTTGACCAATGGGCTTCGATCAAACTTACCTCTCCAACTTCTTGATTATCTATCATTTTTTTCATTTGACGGCTGGCACCTAACATTCTTGCACTGTGCCCAACAGAAAATGTAATTCCTGATTCATCAAGTACTTTTTTAATTAGATAAGCTTCTTTCATTTTATGCGAGATTGGTTTTTCAATCCAAATATGTTTATTGGCTTTTGCAGCCTGAATAATTGTTTCTGCATGGACAATATTTGGAGTAGTTAAGAGAACCCCATCAATGTTTTCATCTGCCAATAATTCTTCATAAGAATCAGTTATTTTGCATCCAAATTGTTTTTTAAACGAAACGCGTTTTTCCTTACTCCGTGAAAAACAACTGACGATATCCAGTTTTTTGCTTCTTGACGCTGCAGTTCCAATAACTTTTGCCCAACGACCTAGCCCAACGCTGCCGACCCTTAATGGTTTATTTCCCATGATTCAATATCATTTTGATAAGTCTATAGCTAGGCCAGACTTTAAGTTTGATTACTAAATATATTATTTTTCTAATTTTTCTGGGATAATATGTATTATATTTTCAAAATCAACCAACGAAATGTATCAAATCGACTACCACTCTTCAAGTTAAATTTCGACAACATACCCAGTATCTATGGGATGTATTCCTTTATCTAGCACAAGTTCTCCTCTGCCATGAACTATGGAAATTAAATGTTCACAATTTTATTATAATGACGTGGAGAATAAGATTGTGGACTTAATAGATTAAACTTTACTTCAGCATTTAGATCTGCAGTAATTACATCGAGCAATATCTTGAGATGAATCCAACCTGCTGAACCTGCAGGAAGCATCTCAAAATTTTCACGGTAAACAAAGTAAGTCATTGTCATACCATCTCAAGAATATCGATCCCCCCGTTTAATCGGTCGCTAATAAAAATCAGCCCATTTTCTGCAACAAAGACATCGTTGGTTTGGATCGTTTTTTGGTTCTGAGGACAAGGTGGCAGATAATAAGCTATTTCTTGTGGATTTTTAGGGTCGTCAATATCAAATACGCGTAGACCTGCGTTGAAATATGTCACATAGATAAAACGGTCACTGCAGTAGGCACCGGGACGATTTTCATGAACATTGTGAGGACCAAAACGCCCACCTCTCTCACAGAAATTACCCCGCGGCTCAGGAAACATACTCACCAAACGTGGCTTTTTTTCATCTGAGATATCAAAGAGGCGGACTCGACGTGGTTCTTCTTTGCAGTCGTCGGCAGTTGACTCATCGGTGACCACTAGAAGGTTTCGTTTAGGTAGAGGCATCGCAGTATGGGTGCTCCCTCCTTCACCGGGTTTCCATTTAGTGTGTGTAATGAGTCCGGGTTTGCTCGGGTCCGAAATGTCTAAAATCAACATGCCGCCTCCCCAAAACCCAGCATAAGCACGATCATTATGCACGATCGCATGATGGACGCCTATGGATTGACCATTTACGGGCCAATCAGTTTTTTCATTTCCAGCTACCCACATCCCTGGGAACCACCAACGACTGATTTCTTTGGGAATGTTTGGCTCTGAAATATCAACCAGCATTAAAATACGTTCGTTATATCCTTCAACTCTCACTGAGATATAGACTGTCTCCCCGCCAGAGTACCAGATGCGATGAACACCACGGCCTCCTGTTTCAAAGAATCCGATTTCAAGAGGATTCAATCGATCTGAAATATCAAGTATCTGAAATCCGACTCTACTAGCCGATCCTGCAGTCGAAGGAAACTGCTCAAAATTAACCAGCAAGAGATCCCCGGAAATTTGTACTTTTGGTTTATGGGTGTTTGCCGGGCAAGGAAGCTGATTGACGACACGAAGCTCTGCCGGGTTTGAAAAGTCTACAATTGAAGTGCCGATATTACCTTTGACATGACCCACATAAATGAATTGACCACTGGTCATCAGCTGCATTCCATCACCATGGCCGTTTAGGTCAGAATGCCCTATTCGTCGAATATTCCATGCTTCTTCAGGATGTGACATTTGTTTTATAGCTTTTCTTCACATGTGTGGAAGTGATCAAGTTATTTCTTGACTAATGATGAACTTTCAACTTCAAAAAAAGGTCTAATCCCTCTTAATCTATTTCTTTAAGTGCTTCTAGAGTTTCGTTTACATATTCAACTATCTTCTCTGTAACACCACCAACAACTTCACGGGCATATTCTTCTGTAGCTCCTTCAAGTGTGCCATACCAGCCTGTGGGATAAATTTCTTTGACATCGTGAAAAACTGTATAAGTTTCCCGACGACGTCGAAATTTATCCAGCTTGTTACCCTGCCCGTGAGGTGACGGGTCGGTTCCCCTTTCAAGCTTTGCAAGCGATGGATCGTAAACCATCACCGGTAAAGCTTCTAACAACCCACCATGTGTGAGTCCGGACTTTTCTCCATAGAGCTGCAACGTTACATAATGTGCCTGAACAACTATAAATCGAACATTTACTTCTTGTTGGAGTTGAGTAGCTACTAATCTAATCAGAGGATCGTTCAACTCATGCCAATTGACGATGACAATGCGCTTTGCACCATGCTTAGCCATGCATTTAACAACATCTTTCAGCATCCCCATGTATGTTTCTGGGCTAAGACTGACTGTACCTATAAATCCCATATGAATTGGTGTGACTCCCAAAGGAGTAAAGGGGACAAGGAGAGCATCAATTTTTTCAGACAAACGTTCTGCAAAAAGACTGGCAGCAAACCAATCTGTTCCATAGGGAAGATGAGAACCATGTTGTTCAACACTTCCGGTGGGGATTATGACGACCTGATTCCGTTTGAGTTGTGCTTCAGCATCAGGAATGGTCATATTGATTAAAGCATGTTTATTTTTGCTCATGAAACACCTCTGGATTAACGAGATTTAAGGGACGTTTACCATTTAATAATCGGGCTGCTTCCTGGGACGCAATAATTCGCATCCTCTTGGTCGCCTGCAATGTATACCAAGAGATATGTGGTGTCAAGATAACATTGTCAAGGGTAAGCAATTGATTATCGAGTGTTAGCGGTTCTTTTTCAAAAACGTCCAAGGCAGCGCCTGCAATCCGTCCAGATTTTAATGCTGCAATCAGCGCTGACTCATCAATCAGTTCCCCCCGGCTGGTGTTGATTAGAAATGCAGTACGTTTCATTGTCTCAATTGATTCAGCGTTTATGAGATGGAAGGTAGTGTCAAGCAAAGGGGCATTTAATGTGATTATGTCAGATTGCTTTAATAACTCAGCACAACTGACCATTTTTGCATTTTGACGAGAAACGGTTTCTTCTTCTGCGAAGGGGTCATGCACCAATAATTTAAATCCCATAGGAAATATTTTGCGCGCTAATGCCTGCCCAATTTTACCAAAGCCTATTATTCCCAAAGTTTGATCAGATGCACTAAAGAGAGGACTTATAGGTTTAATTCCCCAATTTCCTGAAGAGATAGAACGATGGGCTTGAAATAGTTTACGCATGCTTGCCAAAATTAGAGCAATAGCGTGGTCGGATACCTCTTCAGTCGCATAATTTGGTACGTTAGCTATAATAATTCCCTGTTCAGTTGCTATTTTTTTGTCAACCGTATCGACTCCGATTCCTAGACGAATTATACCACGGCATTTGGGTAATCTTCTGATTACATGTGCAGTAAATTTAGGTGATCCTCCTGCTAAGATAATCTCAGCATCTTTTGCATTTTTCACTATATTTTCAGACGTGTGACCACTATCAAGAGTAAATTGAATTTGAAAGTCGGAAAGAATTTCTCTTTCAATATCTGGTTCTCCAAATCGAGTCCCTAAAATAGCGATGTGAAATGTGTCTGCCATTTATATTAATATAGTGATGCAAATTTGTTGATTTTTAAGTTTATAATGCAGATTTTTTGTATGATTTTTCCAGGATGTATTCTTTAAAAATTTTAATTATTTTATTTAGTTAATTTGTGATTGATAAAGTGACCATCAAATTAAATTCAACGAAAAATAAAATGATTATTTGTTTTTCATATGTTTCGACATAAAATTTAATACATCATTAATTGCTTCAGTTTGGATTTTATCAACATGATATTCCCCTTGCTTATTTATTTCAGGAAATACAAAACCATGGAGATGGTGATCATATGAACGCCATGTTGAATCTTTTCCAGATGATTTCAACAAATCATGTACGGCTAAAAAAATTCCTTGAAGATGATCTTTTTCTCTTCCCATAATAAAAACAGGTGTTTTTATTTTATTTATTCTATTATTAGCTTTTTTAAGATTGATTCTTTTCATAACCTTATCTAACTCATGCATTTCCATTTTTTCAATGTTTCTAAGCTGAGTCTCTTCGTTTATAAAAGCCGTTTTATCTGGATTCAGACATAAAAATTCGTGTGCAGCTGGCTCGCTTGCTACAACAGCCCTCAACCCGTGATATTCAGATATAACCTTGAGCGCCATTTCTCCTCCATGGCTCATTCCAACAAGCCCGACTCTCTTTGGGTCTATGATGGGCAATTTTTTAAGTTCCTCCACAATAGAAATTTCATCCTCATATTCCAATGGAGATCGGTTGAACAACTCCCTACCCTGTCTTTTGTCCCTGATTAGTGGCCCGCCATTGTTATATCCTAATTCTACTTCAGTGCGATAACGTATCCAAGCACATGCATATCCGGATTCTACAAATTGATTTATTGTATATGCCCTGCTTTTGAAGGCCTTTATAATCCAAGGCATACCCTCACCTCCATTCCCATATGAAAATAGTACAAGTGGGAATGGACCGTTTCCATTTGGTATTCTTAGACCAATCGCAGTATAAAGACCGTCCCAAGTTTCAACATACATGAGTTTTATTTTTTTCCCGTCTATTGTTTTATCTATAATGAACGATTCTTCAATCATATTTATTAACCTTAATTCAATTTTTCTTTAAGCCATTTGAAGGAAGCTGGTGCCCATTCATTAAAGTACTTGAAAGCACAGTGACCTGCATCTGGATAAATTCTTGATTCACGACCTACAGGAGGACCGTTTTCCAACATAAAATATATGTTACCAATGGGGCACAAGTGATCCATTTTCCCATTAATCATCAATAATGGTTGTCTAATATTTTTTAAAATTCCTAATTCTGATAATGACCATATTTTATTAAGTCTATTTTCCTTTTCGATTGACCATTCAGGAAATGTACGTGGTCCATCGGGTTCACCGAAAATATACTCTGATCTTAAGTTACGAGCGTTGACAAACTGTTTCAATTCTTCTAATTTCATTTCATAACCAAATGGGTGTCCAGCAACAGCTACGACAGCTTTTACCATTTCAGGATAACTGCCGGCTAGCTGCATTACAGAATACCCGCCGCGACTTATTCCAAATGCTCCAATACGTTTTGAATCAATTTCTGGCAAAGATGCAAGATAATCTACTGCTTTCATCCATGCTTTCACAGAACTTGGTTCCCAGGGAAATGTATTCTCTCCGGTTCCAGGGGCATCCATTACCAAAGATGCTAGTCCATTGTTAAGTGCATGATCACCAGCCCATCCCCGATCTTCTTTAAATACATCTGCACCACACATTATTAATACCGCTGGAAGTTTTCCGGACGCTTTTGGTATGCGAAGGTGGGCTCTTATTTTGAATTCTTTGAATTTGATATCATGAATAATTAAAGGTGGATCCAAATGCTTGCTGGCTTTACCATAAGCCCGAATACAACAATCACTTATAGATTTTTTTAGAGTAGTAATTTCACCAGGAAACCGGCCAATAGAGTAGAATGTTTTTGCCTGCAAATAAGCTAATCTTGCTTTAGCATTATCATTATTATCTTCAAATCCATCTCCTATAATTTCATATTTTTTACCTGCATCCATCCATATTGGAACCCATTTATTATCGGTAGTTGATTTAACTGAATTTACTACTTTTTTTAGATACTCCAAGTCGTCTACCATTGAAAGCCACCTTCTATAAAAACCTCCATTTTCAACGATAAAAGGATTTTCACTTGGAGCAAATCCTAATGAATTCTTTTTCTCAATCATTAACTTGGATTTTAAATTGATTTTGAATTGAATTAAATTTGAAACAAACGTCTTGCATTTTCATATTTTATTCTTTTTCTGAGAGATTCAATGCACCAACCATATCAGCTGGCCGCTCATATCCCATGTCAAAGGGATAGTCTGATCCGACCATGACATGTTCTGCACCGACAAGATTTACAAGATAATTCAGGGCTTCAACCGAGTGGGTAATGGTATCAAAATAGAACATCTTCAAATATTCACTCGGTTTTCGGTTGATACGCATACATGCTTCGGCATGGATTTCATAAGCTTGATCTAGACGGCCGATCTGATAAGGGAGATGACCACCACCATGGAATAAGTTGATTTTTAGTTTGGGATAATCTTCTAGCAATCCTGATAGGATCATATGAGAAGCGGCCAGGGCGGTCTCTGAAGGAGTGGCGTATGCATTCCACAGATAGTATTGCCCTTTTGTAGGGCCACCAACACCTGCTACAGGATGAATCTGAATGCCAGCTTTTCTATTAATTGTTTGGAATAATCCAAAACTAATCGCAGCAATGAATGCCCATATAATACCACTCATCAAATTCTTTCCCAGATAATTTTATAATCTGGAATAGCAGCTTTAAACAGGCTGTCTACAGGACAATATTTTTCAACCATGGTAATAAATCGATTTAATTTTTTATCGATTTCATCAGTCTTAATTTTTATAAAAACCCTGACATAGTTAAAGTGTACTGGCACATTGGCTGTACTCCTTCGTCCTCTTCTGTCCAGATGCCCTTCGGCTTCAATATTTAGATGATCGTATTGAAAACGTATCTTTGCAGCCAGCCTGGCCGTGGAAATATTGAGTCAAGCTCCCAAACTTGTCATTAAATACTCAAGTGGTGACGGGCCACGGTCTTGGCCACCATTCCAGGGTTTTTCGTCACTGATTAAAGTAAAGTGACGAGCAGTTATCTGACTCGCTAAGGAATCAATTGGAGTCACTGAAATCCTAGTCTTTTTAATGTCTGGTTTTTCTTCAGTTAGATTCATTTTGATCGTCCAATCTAATTTTGAGATTAATAAGAACCTGTTTATCGACCCCAGCAGCAACAGGGAAAAAACACATTAAGCGAAGCATTTTGTCTGTTAAGTTAAAGGTTGCATGTGGCACTCCAGTTGGAACAAGAAGTGTGTCTCCAGTATTTATGTTAGTCCATTCACCATCAGCCCAAAACTTACCGCTACCCTTCAAGATATGAATTACCTCTTCAAAATCGTCATGCCGGTGGGGTTGGCGGGGAATTTGTCTAGAAGCTGGATGAATGTCAACGATTCGAACTGTAACACCCTTAGCTTCCTTGGTTTTAGCTGAAAACACCTCACGAATGATCCGGTTCGTAGCCGATTTGGCTTTGATTTCTTCAAAAACCTGTTTTTTTATCTTGCTATTCATTTTTTATAATTATTTCCTCAAAAATCTTTGTTTTTACATAGGCTCGTTTCCTGATAATGAATTGTAACTTTAAAATACATTAGCGATAATAAAAATTAAAGTTTTTATTAATTAAAAAGTTATAACATGATATTGATCAAAATCAATATCAGAAAAGAAAATGGCAAAATTATTCAGCAAAAATGAATTGCCGCGTTTTGTCTCAACACGTGACAGTCGTGAAAGACTTGATTTAATTACTGAAAATTTACATGTCGAAGCCAGACATCTTCGTGCTGATAGAATTATTTATTATAAAGGTGATAACTGTGCCAAACATTATCATGTTGGCAGTCATCATTTTTTTGTGATTCTTGAAGGTGAGAATTGACCAAAAGGGAATGTCCCATCAATTTTCATTTTCGAAATTTCTTCTCGAGAAGGACGAATGTCTTCAAACTCTATTCCTCCATAGAATAATGCTATACGGCTTGTTTCTACACGCCAGAAAGGGACATCAGGATAAATAAGTCTTAGTTTCATTTTATAAAAATTAGAAAGGGTTAAGCTTAACGTAATTGTTGACACTAAATCCATCAACTAAAGACAAGATCAGTGAACTTCATCGTAAAGAACACTGAAAGAACCACCTCAGGACTTTGAAAAAACATCGAACTACCCCAAACTCCTCACGGCTGCAAAGAACGA
>Ga0208881_1000417_pt1 | contig 14969 bp, 12 predicted proteins | sample Knorr_S23_td_AAI_FD_185610 | JGI IMG/M metagenome (GOLD analysis project Ga0208881, IMG submission 185610) | Marine microbial communities from Southern Atlantic Ocean transect - Knorr_S23_td_AAIW_ad_876m_LV_B (SPAdes) (version 2) | ecosystem: Environmental > Aquatic > Marine > Oceanic | place... | reverse complement strand
TGAATTTATGCGACAACTTCTAGCCCATCTTCCGAATCGTACCCGTATCTTGTTTCGTGGAGACAGTGGCTTTTTTGCGGAGAAATTACTGGATTATCTTGATGATCGAGACCAGGGCTATCTGATCAAGGCCAAATTCAAAGGCATGAGGTCCTTACTCGAAACAAAGCAATGGACGAAAATAAAAGGTAATCATGACTGGGAAAGCACGGAGTTTACACATCAATGCGGGACATGGAGTCGAGCCAGAAAATTTGTTGCCGTACGCCGGGGAAAGGAAATCGATGTCAAAGGCGCAGAAACTCTCTTTGAGATGAAGGAGTACGATTTTTTTTGTTATGTGTTGACTGACGAACTTGCTCCCTGGCAAGTACACAAGCAATATGGCCAGAGGGCGACATCCGAAACATGGATTGAAGAAGCAAAAAACCAATCCGCACTGGCTCATATTAAAACCGCTGATTTTTGGGCCAACAGCGCCTTATTCCAAGCGGCCATACTTGCGTACAATACTCTGCGCTGGATGGTACTTTGCAGCGGAAATAAAATACTGCGACGATGGGAGGCGGCGACTATACGAACCTTTCTCATCCGAATGGCGGGAAAATGGACGACAGGGTCTCGTCAACAAAAACTGAGAGTTCCAAAAAGAATGCTATATAATGCCCAGTGGGAGGCATGGGTTGCTGTTGCGGAGACATAGCTTTTTATTGGGGCATACGATCGTAAATTTGAGAAGAGAGATGACAAAACAAGGGGGAGGTACGTCCTAAATTTAGATCAAGACATAATTTAGGGGCATCAACTGAGTTCTAAAACAATATTTTGCGTGTGCAAGTGATGGAAAGTTGACTTTCAGATCTTGTTCAAAATAATCCCTGTCAAAAAACAGGGGAAATACAATCTAAATGTGCAATTGCAGGATTTAGGTATTATATCACTGCTGTCCGGTTAACTTTTACAATATTCTTGTAACATATTGATATTAAATACAATAATTAGATATTTTTATTTTGAGATAGCGAATTCTGATTCTGAGAAATATTGTAAAAACAGTATGTTAACTAAACAAATATTCAATTTTTACCCGGACAGCATATCATTTACGCCAACATTCAGTAAAATGAAGGCTTTAGAGCACTCAATCGTACTGAAATGGAATCATGGCGAACAAATCTTATGTCTTTGCACAGTTTTTGAGTCTGCTGTCCAGATACGAGTTTCAACGTGTTGTCAACAAATACCAGGGCGATTACCGAACCAAGAATTTCAAGTGCTGGGATCAGATGGCCTGCATGGTCCTCGCCCACATCCGACAGGAAAACAGCCTGCGAGATATCGATATAGTGCTCAATGCACATGCCAACAAACTGTACCACATCGGCATCAAACAATGCCCGAAGTCTACTCTTGCAGATGCAAACGAACGACGTGATTACCGTATTTACGAAGAGTTTGCCAAATCTCTGATGCATCGTGCCCGCCGGGAATATGCACAAACCGAACTGGCCCTCGAAGTTGACAACGCGGTGTATGCGCTGGACGCATCTATCATCGACCTTACATTATCCCTGTTCCCTTGGGCGAAATTCCGCAAAACCAAAGGAGCTATCAAGCTTCACGCCATGATCGATCTGAGAGGCAATATCCCCGCTTTCCTGACCATTACCGATGGCAAAGTCCACGATGTCAAAGTAGCACCCCTGGTTCCTATCGAACCCGAAGGCATTTATGTAGTCGATAGGGGTTACGTGGATTTCGCCTGGCTGTGGTCAGTACATCAGACTGGCGCCTTTTTCGTAACACGGTTAAAGAAATCCCTCAATTGGACCCGTGTTGTTTCCCATCCGGTCGACAAATCTATCGGATTGCGTTGCGACCAGGAAGTTCTTTTGAGTAGCCTGCGGCTGAAAAATCTGTATCCCAATCGTTTGCGAAGGATCAGTTTCAGGGATGAAACACAGAACCGCACGTTGGTGTTCCTAACCAACAACTTCACACTTCCTTCGGAAACTATTGCCACCCTTTACAAGGCACGATGGGAAATCGAACTGTTCTTCAAATGGATCAAACAAAACCTCAGAGTCAAGACCTTCTATGGCACTTCCCCCAATGCGGTAAAGATCCAAATCTGGATCGCTATGATCGTTTACCTCAAACTTGCCATTCTCAAAGAACGCTATCATTTGGAGCCGAGCCTTTCAAAATTATTACACTTTTTGGAGGTTAATCTCTTTGAAAGGAAATCCTTGATTAATATCTTTCAAACCAATACACGTGCTACTCATAAATATGAGGATATACAGTTGAAATTATTTAATTATTAAGTATTAATAAGTAATGACTCTTCGCAAAATAATGAAAATAAAAGCCTTAATTCAGTAAAATTTCTTCGCTAAATTTACAAATTATAAACACTCACGATTATAATTTACTGATAATATTGAGTTGTTAACCGGACAGTAGTGATGACAATTATAGTTTTTATTGAATTTAAGAAATTGCTAATACAATTTATTAGAATCTTTTTATGATGATAAAATAATATTAAATTTTATGATCTTGAAGATTTGAAAGGTATAATGATAGCTTAAATGTGTTTATTATCAATTCTTCACTAGAGGAAGTAAAATGAAAATTTATGGTTGTTTTATTAATGGTAGACATGAACTTAATCATTCAAACAATATTATTTCTGTTATAAACCCATACGATGAAAAAATAAAATATAAAGTAGAAGAGAGTAATTTTAGTCAGGTTGAAAGTGCTTTAAAATTTGGATATAAAAGTTTTAAATCCGGTATTTGGTCAAATTTAGATGTACGTGAAAGAAGTGAAGTGCTAATTAACACTGCGGCATTAATTGACAAAAATCTTGAAGAGCTTATAAAAATTGAAGTAAATCAAATTGGAAGACCAATTAGAGAAATGAGGGCTCAATTGGGAAGATTATCAGAGTGGTTTAAGTATTTTGCCTCATTAATCAGAGTTTTTGAAGGAAGAGTGACTCCTTTCAAAGGGGATTATATTAATTATGTAGAGAGGATCCCTTTGGGTCTTGTAGTTCAAATTACTCCATGGAATCATCCTTTATTGATCTCAATAAAAAAACTTTCCTGTGCATTAGCTGCAGGAAATTCTGTTATACTTAAACCATCAGAATTATCTCCTGTGTCTATACTGAGGATTGCAGATTTTTTATATGAATCAGGGTTGCCAAAAGGAGTATTTAACATTGTACAAGGATATGGGAGCAAAATTGGGGAGAAGTTGTGTGCAAATAATTATGTTTCAAAAATTGATTTAACCGGAGGAGATAAGGCTGGCAAGATAATTGGAGAACATGCCGGCAAAAATGGAATTTACTATTCTACGGAATTAGGAGGCAAATCTCCAATGCTTGTGTTTGAAGACTGTGAAATTGAAAAGACAATCAGTGGTATTACTTTCGGTTGTTTTATTGCGAGTGGTCAGACATGTATTGCCGGTACTAGATTGTTAATTCAAAGATCTATTTCAGAAAAGTTTTTATCCTCTTTGAAGAATAAAATACTAAGTCTTAAAATCGGTGATCCCTATTCTCTAGAGACAAATATAGGTCCAGTTATTTCAAGGGATTCTTTGTTACGGATTGAAAATAAAATTAAAGAAGCAGTTAAAGAAGGTGGGGAAATCATTGTTGGTGGCAAAATTCACAAAAAAATCAAATCAGGGTTTTTTTACGAGCCAACAGTTATTTTGACTAAGAATATTGCAAATATAGCTCAGGAAGAAATATTTGGACCTGTTCTTTCTTGTATTATTTTTGATACAGAAGAAGATGCTATAAGTTTAGCAAATGATACCAAGTATGGTTTAGCCGCTTCAATTTGGACAGAAAATTTGGCTAGGGCACACAGTGTTGCAAGTAGGTTGGATTGTGGAATCATATGGATCAATGATCATCATAAAAATGATCCTAGTTCTCCGTGGGGCGGGTTTAAAAACAGCGGTATAGGTCGAGAAAATGGCTATGAGGCTTATATGCAATATACTCATACGAGGAGTATAATAGCAAATTATTCTAGAAATCATGATGATTGGTTTAGTGATCAGGCATCAAGATATTCATAATTTTTGATTTTCTAAAGAAATAGCAGACCAATCAAGGTGTCCATTTCCTTTTTTTGTAGCACTTTTAAAATTTTTGAGGAGGCTATCAAGAAATGGGTAATTATTTTTTGATTTATTTGAAATTGATTTGAACAAATTTATATCTTTCTTTCCTAGGCTTAAAGGGAAATGGGCATTAATATGAGGATCATGGTCAAAAGCTGCAACTCTATCTCCGTAACCTTTGTAAATTAAACAATCAAAGATAGATGAAGATAAAAATCTTATTACAGTTAATCTTTCCAAACCATGTTCATCTGCAGTTAATAAAGCTTCTGAAATTGATTGAATAGCATTGCAAATTAAGAAATTACCACATAATTTGATTACATTAGCGTTGCCAATTTCTTCCCCAACAAAAGTGTGACTTTTAGAAAAGGATTCTATGATTGGTTTAATTTTTTGGTAAATCTTATATTTTCCTGAAATGGGGATTATCGCTTGTTTATTTTTCATGCCGTCTGGTCTGGCAAAAATTGGAGCACTAATAAAGAAAGCCTTTTTTTCAGAGTAAATTTTTTCTAACTTCTTGGAGGTTTCTGGTGAAACCGTTGAACATGAAATGTGTATATCATTTTTTTTTAAATAATTCAAAATCCCATTTGATTTATTTTCATGTGCATTAATTAAAATTTTATCGTTAGGTAGAAATGAAAAAGTTATCTGACAATTAGAATAAATTTTCTCAACCGTACAAAATGATTTCATACTATGACTATCACTTTTAAATTTGTCATATATAAATAAATCATGTTTCTTATTTAAATTATATGCAGCCCCACTGCCCATCTGACCGTAACCTATTATTCCAATTTTCATAATTCCTTTATAACAAAGATTAAATTTAAAGTAGTAGACCTAAGATATATACACATAATGATAATTAATTATTATCGCAACAATCATATCTCTTGTGTTATAAAAATAACAAAAATATATTACATTTATAATTTTTATGCGGATAGTTTTGGTCCTTAAGACAGAAGCAAAATTTGTAAAACTCTAATGTTGTTCGACCATAGTCTTTCCGATGGTCTTATTTGTTGTCATATGTTGTGCTTTCATATGGCGAGACAAGTAGTATTCACCAAAATTAATCTTTTCATACTTTGCTTTCTCTCCATTTAAATAGAAACTAGTTATACATTCTATTTCTGCTTCAGCATCGGGATTATGAAAATAAACTAGACTAAGACGTTCAGCCTTCAAAATATTTAGAGTTGGGTTTGATACTCGATGGAGGTTAGACACCCAATGATCATTTGTCCAATGCATCATCACGTCTCCAATATTTAGGATAAACGATCCCGGTATTGGATGGACGTCTATCCAATGTCCTTTTCGAGTCCGAACTTGTAAGCCTCCTGATGTGTCATCGCTATGTAGGATAGTGAGCATGTCATAGTCAGTATGTTCCCCAGCACGCAACTGGCCAGACTTAGGTGTTTCAGTCTGAGCACCATACATAATTGCTCGCATAGTACTGGTATGATGACCGATCTTATCGTCAAAGAAATTTTCTTTAAGCCCTAGTGAAAGGGCAAACAAGTTAAGGATGTGAATAGACAATTCTTCCATACGGTGGTAATAATCTTCCATCGCTATACGAAAATCATAATGAAAATTTGGCCAGATGTTGGGCATATGAAAAAACCTCTCAAAACGTGTAGCCCTAAGGGATTCTGGAACAGGGCCAATTGGTCCCATAGCAAAACTTTCTTGCAGGTCTGGTAGAGTCTGATTGCCCAGCGAATAAGCCAAAGCCCTCTCCCCAACTTTGCTATAGCCTCGACTGATCTTTTCAGATGGCTGAGAAATCTTCAGTTTCTCTTCAAGATCTAAAGCAAAGAACGAAATGGCAGCCTGACGTGTTCGATTTATTTCGTCCAAGGAAACACCATGTCCTGTAATGGTAAAGAAGCCAACATCCTCACAAGCTACCCGAATCGAATCTGAGACAGCTTGCTTTCCTTGCGAATCAAGGAAAGACGGAGCTATATCGATTACAGGAACGTTATTTAATATCATCAGAGAAACAATACTAGAATGGCATAGTGGATTCAGAAGAGCATTTAAGGAAGCAGGAAAAAGTCATGGTCTCAAAAAGGATTTGACTACTTTAACTAATGACTTTTGACAAAGATCACTTAAAAAAATGATGAATCTAGGCCAATATTGTTTACCCACCACATAAGCCTTCTAATCAGTAGGTTACAGATTAAAGTCCTGTCTGGTGCGCAAACTAGGATGTAATTTTTATAAGAAATAATTTGCTTAATTAGCGAAATTCCACACTGTTTCAGCTAATACTTGTGTTCCTGCAACTAAATCTTCTTTTTTTACACTTTCACTGGGGCTATGACTTATGCCGTTCTTGCAAGGTATAAAAATCATTCCTGTAGGGCAGAAATAGTGTAGATATCTTGCATCATGACCAGCTCCTGAGGGTAACCGCATAAGATCAATATTAAGTTTTTTTGTAAAACTTTCAATTTTGGAAACCATTTTTTCTGGAAATTTAAGTGGTTTATCATGAACAAGTTCTTTTGTAGTCACAGTACATGGTTTCGAATTATCCAAACAGATTTGACTAATTTTATCACCAAGCTCAATCAATATTTTTTCATCAGGATGTCTTAAGTCAATTGAGAAGACAACTTTTGATGGGACTACTGATGGAACATTAGGTTCTACAATTAATTTCCCTATTGTGAATCTAGTTACATCTTCATTATCCCAAATATTATTATGAAGATTTTCAATAATATTTACTGCACTGACAAGGGCATCACGTCTTACAATTCTTGGAGAAGTACCAACGTGATTTTCTTCACCAGTCACCTCGATTTTGAAAGTCCTTTTACCTTGAATACCTGTCACTATGCCTATTTGTTTTTGCTCCAACTCAAGAACTGGACCTTGTTCAATGTGTGCTTCAATATAACATTTTATCTCTCTTCCAAATTCTTTAATTTCAAGATTAGGAAAAGAAGAATGCATTTTTTTTATCTCTGAAGAAACAGTAATACCATTATCATCCTTTATCCTATTAATGTCTTCAATAGATCTGGTACCAGTATAAACTCCGGAACCCATCATGCCTGGAGCAAATCTAGATCCTTCCTCATTCATCCATGCGACAACTTCAATAGGCGATTTTGGTACTATATTATTTTCACGCAAAGCTTCAATAATCTCTATACCCGCTAAGACGCCAAATACTCCATCATATTTCCCCCCGGAAGGCTGACTATCTATATGCGAGCCAGTTAAAACTGGGGGAGAATTTTTGTTAATACCCTCTAATCGAAAAAAAAGGTTTGCTGCACCGTCAGTGTAGACTTCTATATTTAATTTTTTTAACCAATTAATGATATGTTTTCTCGCATGTAAATCTTCATTCGAAAGTGCTTGTCTGTTAACACCACCATTTTCAGTTTTTCCATGATTTGCCAATTCATTATGTCTCTGCCAAAGTCTATTATTATTTATTAGACTGGAAATATGTTTCATCTATATATATTAACTATGTTTTCATTATTTCTAAAGGGTTAGAACGAGGATCCCTTGGTAACCATTTTTTGTTTTCTACTTGAGAAAAGAAATCTGACAAAAAGTTGTTAAAATACGAAGGTTCTTCCAAATTTATTGTGTGTCCTGTTTTTGGTAAGATTAAAAGACCAGAAGCTTTAATACATTTTTTTAAGAACAAACCGGGATTAATGCAATGATCATCTTCATCTCCTACCACAATCAAAGTCGGTGTTGAGATCTCTTTTATCGTATCTTCTAAATCATAAAGTGAAGGTCTTTTAGCTTGGACGGCATTCATTGTCATGCTTGCTCCAATATCAGAATGCTCACCCAAAATATTTAAAAAATCATCCCAACCATCTTTATCTTTAATTAGAAAGGGAATTCTTGAAGATGCTCTACCATAAATTTTAGAAAATTCTTTGCTCCCTAATTTTATAAATTGATTAGCAACGCCACTAGATAGTCTTCTAAAATAATCTTCATGTTTTTTTTCAGCGCCATATCCGCTGCCTGCAATTGTCAAAGAAATGGTTTTTTTTGGGTATTTAATGCCAAAATGAAGCGCAGCAAAACCACCCATAGATAAACCAACAATATGAGCTTTATCTATAGACAATTCATTCATAACATCATAAATATCCTCAACAGCCCGCTCCTGAGAATAGGATTCAATTGACTTCGGTACGTCTGATGGAGGATAACCGCGAGCATTAAAAGTAATACATTCGTATCTTCTTGAAAAATAACTTACTTGAGGCTTCCAACTCCTTTGGTCACCTCCAAACTCATGTACAAAAAGTACAACTTTACCTTTGCCTGTTTTTTTAACATTTAATTTAACATTATCACTTGTTGTAATAATCATAATTATTTATATAATAGAGCTCCTAGAAGATATACCTCCATCTACTGTAAATACTGTCCCAGAAGTATATCCAGATTTTTCTGATACTAAAAAAGCTATTAGATCTGAAATTTCTCGAACATGAGCAGGCCTTCCAAGTGGATACCTTTTAAGTAATTCTTGAACATGATTCTCATCACCATAAAGTTTTAATGAGCGATTTTTTAAAATTTTATAAATCCTTTCTGTTTCAACAGGACCTGGGTTTACTCCAATTACTCTTATATTATCTTCTAAACTATTTCCGCCTAATGCTTTTGTAAAGGACATTAAACCGGAATTTCCTGCAGCCCCTGCAATATATAAAGGATCATATATTTCTCCTCCGTTACCAATATTGTTTATTATTACTCCACCTCCATTTTTCTTAATCATTGGATAAAATCCACGACATAAATTTATGTATCCAAAAACTTTTAGTTCCCAACCCTTTCTCCAAGAATCTTCATCAATATCAAATAAACTTCCACTTGGAATATCTCCAGCATTATTGATTAATATATTAATATCCTTACAATTTTCAAAAAGAATTTTCTGTGAATCTGCTTCTGTCAAATCTAATGGGATAGTATTAATTTCAACTGAATATTTTTTTTGCAACTCAATCTTTAACGTTTCTAGCTGTTTATTATTCCGTGCAGTTAAATATAAATTGACGCCTTCAGCTGCAAATGTCTTAGCAATAGCAGCTCCAATCCCTTTTGATGCGCCTGTGATCAGAGCTATTTTATTTTTTAGATTTAAATCCATTTTTTAATACAGTTGAAAATTTCCAGTTTTATTCCTTGATTTAGTGATAATTGATGGGAACAAATTAATAAATTCATCAGCCCATTCTTTTGGAACGGAAAGACTCACTTTCACAAATTTGTTCCCAAATTTCTTTGTATGATAGCTACCTTGGCGAACCAAAATTTTATGCTCTGCATAACAACTACTTATTGCCTCCGGTGTAATTTCTTCATCCTCAATCTCAATAATAATAAAATTACCATTGGAAGGATATATTGGAATTTCAAAACCCTTTGTATTATTTATCATTTCAAAGACATTCTTTTGATTTTCACGCTGTAATTTAAATACTTTTGGGAACCATTCATCCATAATTTTTAAACCAGCGATAGCACCACGCTGGGCCACAATATTTGAACCTAATATATTTGGGGGATATTGTCCAATTTTTTCCATTATTTTTTCTGAAGTTACAATTGTCCCAATACGCATACCTGCCAAACCCAACCATTTTGAGAAACTCCAAATTGTAATTGTATTTTCAGGATAATAATTTGCTATTAAATGGTGATCATCAGCAAAGTCTCGATATGTACAATCATGTATTATTGTAATATTATTATCTTCAGCTATTTCTACTATTTTTAATATTTGTTCTTTTGAAAAGCAAGTGCCCAGAGGGTTATTTGGATCAACTAAATAAAGCAATTTTGTATTTCTGTTTATATATTCTTTTAATCTATTTGGATCAAGTGTGTAATTATATTCTTTACCGAAAATTGGTATTTGGATAACTTCTGCTCCTGTTGATTGAGCAAAATGGATGGGCCACGCCCACGTTGGGTCTGTAGTTATTAGTTGTTCAGTCGAAGAACATAATTCTTTACATATGTGATACAAACCAGAAACTGCTCCATCTGTAATTAATGACACTAAATTTGTTAACCCCAGACGATTTAAGACAAGAGATCTCAATTCTTCCAGTCCTAAAGGTGGTGCATAATGGTGAAATTCTTGACTTTTAATAGATCGAATCATCTCACTGATTACATAATCATGGGAGTTAAAATGATTAGTATTTTGTCCTAACCATTTAAGATCTTTTTGATTATGTAAATCATCAAAAAACAAGTTTCTTTTATTATAATTTTTCATAAATCTTTTACTGTTTTAGTATTATAACTGCCTCTTATTTTTTTAAAAAAAGGCCATAAAAGTACAACTAAACAGAAAATCATTAAAAATAATGAAACTGGCCTTTCTAAAAATATTGACCAAGAACCTCTACTAATTATAAGAGATCTTCTCAAATTTTCCTCCAAGACAGGGCCTAATATTAATCCAAATGCAAGCGGAGCCTGTGGTAAATTCACTAGAAAAAAAATGTATCCTACTAAACCAAAAAAAATCATTACATATACATCTGAAATTAAATTCCTTATTGCGAAAGAACCAGAAATACATAAAACTATAATACTGATATTTACAATTTTTTTAGGGGAATTCAGAAGTTTAACAATGAATTTAATCATTATCAGACCAAAGATAAGTGTGAAGAATATCGCAATAAAGAGTGAACTGTATACATATGACACAAAACCAGGGTTATTTTGAAATAAAAAAGGTCCTGGTTGTAACCCATGTATCAGTAAAGCTGCCATAAGAATAGCGGTCATTGTGTCACCTGGAATACCTAAAGTCATCATTGGTATTAATGCTCCACCAACACAAGCATTATTAGCTGCCTCTGGAGCAGATATTCCCTTAATTTCTCCTTTACCAAAATTTTCTGGATTTTTTGATAATTTCATTTCCTGCGCATATGCTATAGCAACAGCTATAGCTGAACCTGCTGCAGGAATAGCACCGATAAAAGTACCAAAAAATGATCCTCTTAAAATAGATTTCCAAAGACTCATTATTTTGTTAAAAGGTGGAATCAATTTTTCAATCTTTGGTAATTGCTGATCTTTATCTTTAATAGAAGTGAAGTTTTTTAAGATCTCGGAAAGTCCAAAAAGTCCAACTGATAAAGGTACTAAATGTATACCGTTTTGTAAAAATACTGTTCCATAGTCAAATCTTAAAACATCAGTCATAGCGTCAAAACCAATCATACCCAATAATATTCCAATTGCACCAACAACGATTCCGCGAAATGTTGAACCTGGTGAAGAATATGCCAACATGGTCAATCCAAAGATTGCTGCCATAGCAAATTCTGGACTTCTAAAATTCATGGAAGCTTTTATTACCATTGGTGCTAATAACATTAGTAATAATAGACCTATCAAGCCACCAACGGTTGAAGAAATAAGTGCATAAGTTAATGCATAACCTCCCTGACCCTTTTTAGCCATGGGATATCCATCTAGTTGCGTAACAATTGCGCCTGGTGTTCCTGGGATATTCATTAAAATTGCTGAAATAGAACCACCGAATACACTTGAAGAGAATACAGCCATCAAAAATACCATTGCTGTTTCTGGATCCATATGAAAACTAACTGGTAATAATATAGCCAATGTCATTGTACTGCTAATTCCAGGTATCGCTCCCATTATAGTTCCAAAAAAAACACCAACTACAGCTAATGTGCTCAAAAATGGATCAGTTAAAATATTCTGAAGAGACGCAAAGAATAATTCAAACATATGTTTTAGGTAGAAAGTATTTGTGGGAAGGGGTTTTTAAGGGAAGGGAGTATTCATTATCTTTATAAAACCTACATATACAATTAATATTATAAAAATAAATGTTGAAACTAATTCATAAATAAAGCCCATTGAAAAAATTTCTTTTTTTGTAGACAAAACACTAAGCCATAAGATAACAAATAATGAAGTGCTAGCTATAAATGTTAAATATGTTGAAAGGTAAACGTATAAAATTATTGAAATGAACAAATATATTACAATAAAATTTGATCTTTCGAATATAATTAATTTTTTGTAATTCTGTTTGTCTAATACAATATTTATAGTTTTTAAGAAAAAATATAGAGAAGAAAGGGATATGAAAGCTAAAATTATTACTGGTAACAAACCAGCACCAGGATCTACCCTTTTAAATAAATTTTTTAAAATAGATGGGTTTAAAATTAAAGATATCCATCCAAACAAAGAACAACTTGTAAAAATAATTGTTACTATTACAAATTCTAATTTTTCACTAAACTTAATTCCCATAAAAAATATACTGGGATGGGGTTTCCCATCCCAGTTTTATAAATTATTTCTTTCTTTGAGATACTAAGCCAGCCTTCAATAAAATTGGGTATACATCTGCGTCATGATTAATTATTTTAATTTTTGTGTCAACTGAATCCATCGGCGTAACGACGTAACCGGCATTTTCAGCAGCTTTTTTGAAATCAGGATCTCTCATTGTATTTACAAACAAATTTTCCAATAATAGTCTTCTACTATATGAGACCCCTTTTGGAAGAAATAGTGCTCTCCAATCTCCAGCAACCAAATTAAATCCTTGCTCTTGAAAAGTCGGAACATCGGGTGCCTTAAAATGTCTTTTTGTTGAAGTTACACCTATAATTTTTATTGATCCAGCTTTATGTTCCTCTGAAACTTGTGCAACGGGTAGGGTTGCTGATTGTACTTCTCCTGAAAGTAAAGCAGCCTTAGTTGCAGCATAACCTTTATATGGGACTTGTGACATATTTACATTATATGTGCTTTCAATTAAGGAGGCTACAATTGCAGAAGATCCACCGGGAGGATCATTCCCATTCAATAGCGAACCCGGATCTTTTTTGATTTTGCTAAAATATTCTTTCAGGTTGCTGATTCCAGTATCTGATCTAACAGATAAAGCTCCTGGATCAGGACCAAAAAAAGCTAATGGATCTATACCATCCAATTCAGTCGCATTGGGATTACTATAGTTTCTTGCCACGAAGCTTGAACCTATAATACCTATTGTATAACCGTCAGGCTTTGCTTCAGAAGCAAAACGTACTCCAGCAGATCCTCCTGCACCAGTTACGTTATTTACAACAACTGGAACACCAGCCCTTTCAGATGCAAATTTTGCAATTAATCTTGAAACAGTGTCTTGCCCCCCTCCAGCAGACCAATTACAAACTATTGTTATTGTTTTATCAGGGAATTCATTCGCATTTGCAACATTTAATATTATAAACATTGCAAATGTTAATAGAATATTTGTTAATATTTTCAACATTTTTTCTCCTAAATTAAATTAATATAATTCATTTGAACTGAATTGCTCAAATGTCTGACGATCGTATAAATTAACTGACCAGTTTAAGAAGGTCAAGTAAAAAATTATCCGAGGATTGGTCTGGGAAAACTCTGCAAGAAATCAATAATTCTTGAATACAGTGGAACAACACGACCAGATTTGTTTTATTGTTTATTACCAACAAAAGGAGGTAAAATTAGAAGTACAAATAAAATAATGTGCCCCATTTTAGGATACAAATTGCCTTCAGACAAGCTTACAGAACTTGTTGTCCGAAATGCCATGCCAAGTTCAAGATCAAAAAAACTGACAGATGGCCGCGGCTTCATTCTGATAACTAATTATATTTCATAGGTTTTATTTTTAAATTTACAAACTTTCTTACAATGGTGGTGGCACTATTCCAAGTCATAATTAAATTGCATAATGATTTGTCAAAAAGCGATGAGCAAGGGAACTGAATTGATCGAACTTGGGGAAATTGTAGAAGTGTTTTCTGTTCCACCACATCCCAGAGGGATTTCACTTGAGGGGAAGTTGGTTGTTTTGAAACCGCTTAAAGCCAGTGATTATTCTAAAGAACTTTTTGAAGCAAACTCGTTGGATAAAGAAGGGTTTAATTGGACTTATTTACATTATGGACCCTTTGAAACTGAAGTTGAATATGCGAATTGGATTATGTCTTTTGAGAGAGGTGATGATCCAATCTTCTTTGCGATTATCAGTAAAAAATTGGATAAAGCAGTTGGTATAGCAAGTTACCTAAGAATTAAACCGAATGATTGTTCAATTGAAGTTGGGCAAATCAATTACTCACCACTTCTACAAAATACTACTGAAGCAACAGAAGCAATGTATCTAATGATGAAATGGGCTTTTGAGAATGGCTATAGAAGGTATGAATGGAAATGTAATGCTCTGAATTTAAAGTCTCGTAGAGCGGCTCAAAGATTAGGTTTTTCCTATGAAGGTATTTTTAGACAAATGAGCATAAGCAAGGGCAGAAACAGAGACACGGCATGGTTTGCTGTTATTGATAGAGAATGGAAAGATGTTGAACAATGTTTTGTTCAGTTTTTGGAAGATGAGAACTTCGATGGTGAAGGCAAAGCAAGAGTTTCGCTTTCCTCTTTAACAAAACCTCTGCTATATAAAATTGATAATTTGGATGGTTGCTAACTTTGTGCATTTTTCTTACCGAATCCGCGCTTTCCAACAGTCTATGCACTTAATGAATTTGGGAACATTGATGTTTCCACGGTCGGCTACACAACTGCCCTTGGCTTCTGGTGGAGAACATTTTGAACCTAACGAGTCCTTCTTTTAACACCAAACTCCACAGTGTTCTGAATTCACTAACGAATATGCGGGTTCGATTCCCTCACATGCGCACATGCGAATGAACTTCGAGATGTCTTTAACC
>Ga0208881_1000416_pt1 | contig 14970 bp, 11 predicted proteins | sample Knorr_S23_td_AAI_FD_185610 | JGI IMG/M metagenome (GOLD analysis project Ga0208881, IMG submission 185610) | Marine microbial communities from Southern Atlantic Ocean transect - Knorr_S23_td_AAIW_ad_876m_LV_B (SPAdes) (version 2) | ecosystem: Environmental > Aquatic > Marine > Oceanic | place... | reverse complement strand
AGTTATGATGACTTTATGATAGCGGCAACAGCTATCCAAGACAGGATGCGTTCCGATAACGCTAAAAAAGAAGAAAAAATTAAAGATTTAAAGCACTTTGTATCTCGATTTTCTGCAAATGCATCTAAGTCAAGGCAGGCAACTTCACGCCTTAAACAGCTAAATAAGATTGAACTTGATGACATTAAACCGTCATCGCGAGTTAGTCCTTATATTATTTTTAATCAATCTAAAGAGCTATTTAGAAATATTTTAGAGGTTCAAAATCTCAGTAAAAGTTTCGGTGATGAGAAGGTTTTTATAGATATTAATTTAATGATTGAAACGGGTCAAAGGGTAGCAATCATTGGTCAGAATGGAATTGGAAAAACAACCCTCTTAAAGACTTTGTTTGGTGATATTAATCCTGATGGTGGTAAAACTAAATGGAGTGAGAATGCAAATATTGGATACTATGCTCAAGACCATAGTGAAGAATTTGAAAAAGAAATGAGTGTTTTGGACTGGATGACTCAGTTCAAGAATGAAAAGGACGATATTCAGATGATGAGATCTGTATTAGGAAAAATGCTTTTTGGAAAAGAGGATGTCAAGAAATCTGTAAAGTCTCTATCTGGAGGCGAAAAAGGAAGGATGATTTTTGGAAGATTAATGCTTCAAAAGCCAAATATTTTATTAATGGATGAACCTACAAATCACTTAGATATGGAATCTATTGAGGCCTTAAATCTTGCTCTAGATAACTATAAAGGTACATTGATATTTGTAAGTCATGACAGGGAGTTTGTTTCTTCCTTATCCACTAAGGTTATTGAGCTTAAAGAGGATGGCGCTCATTATTACTCTGGTAACTATGAAGATTATTTATTAACTCAGGTGTGAATTTAATTAAATGTTGATATGAAATCTATTGACTACATAGACTTTAATTAAATGGTTAAATAAGCCAATAAATACGTTTAAGCATAAAATTTACTCTAACTAAAAAATCTATTTTATAAATGTTTACAGGAATTATTCAATCTAAAGGTAATGTAGTCGAGGTGCATTCATCGGATAAAGGTGTTGTTTTAGTCTTTCACTGCAATGACTTAGATCTTTCTGATTGTTCTATAGGCGATAGTATTGCAGTTAATGGGGTTTGTTTAACTGTAACCGAGCTAAAGGATAATTCTTTTACTTCTGATGTATCTCAAGAAACATTAAACTGCACTAACTTTTCAGAGTTAAAGAAAGGACACAATGTAAATCTAGAGAGGTCTTTACGGCTTAACCAAGGAATTGATGGTCATTTAGTAAGTGGCCATATTGATGGAGTTGGTGAGGTAATCTCTATAGATAAAGAAGGTACGAGTACTCGCTTAAAAATCAAAGTTAATACGGACCTTACTAAGTATATTGCTAAAAAAGGCTCAATTTGTATTAATGGTGTTAGCTTAACTGTTAATAGTATTGAGACTAATATTTTTGATGTAAATATAGTTCCTCATACATTATCATGGACGACCTTTGGGGAGTTAATTGAAAACTCTAAAGTTAATATAGAGATAGATATAATCGCTAGACATATTGAGCAATTAATTAGTCATGATTCTAATTCAGAAATCGATATATCTACCTTAAGCACAAAATGAATACTTTTAACTTAATCACTAAAACAATAGAGCGTTATGAAAGCATCAATTGAAGAACTTTTAGAAGACTATAAACAAGGCAAGATGATCATCTTAATGGATGATGAGGGTCGAGAAAATGAAGGCGACTTATTAATTGCAGCTGAAAAAGTTACTAAAGAGGATATTAATTTTATGGCTACTCATGGCCGTGGATTAATTTGTTTAACGTTGACACAAGGACGCTGTCAGCAGTTAAATCTTCCTTTAATGGTTTCTCAAAATAGTGATCTTCATTCAACAAATTTTACTGTCTCTATTGAGGCAGCTTCTGGTGTTACAACAGGAATTTCAGCTTCTGATAGAGCTAGAACTATTCTAGATGCAGTAGCCAAAGATGCAAAGCCAATTGACATTGTTCAGCCAGGACATGTCTTTCCATTAATGGCCCAACAAGGTGGGGTCTTAATACGTGCAGGTCATACTGAGGCTGGTTGTGATTTGGCTCGACTAGCTGGATTTGAGCCAGCTTCTGTCATTGTTGAAATTTTAAATGAAGATGGATCAATGGCTAGAATCGCTGATTTAGAGAAATTTGGAAAAAAACATGAAATTAAGGTTGGAAATATTGCTGACTTGATTCATTATCGAGTAGAGAATGAGAAGACAATCGAAAGAATTAGTCAGAGACCTTTTAATACTAAATATGGTGAGTTTAAGCTTTATTCTTATCTTGACACTATTCATAATGATATTCATATTGCATTAGTTAAGGGGACTATTGACGAGTCAAATGAGCCTCATGTTAGGGTTCATATGGAAAATATCTTTAAGGATGTATTGCAGGAGGTTCAGCGTGGCTTTAGTATTAATAGTGCGCTTGATATGATTTCCAAAGTAGAGAATGGAGTTTTCTTGCTTTTACGTAAGCAAGACAACCAGGCTATCCTTGAAAATATTGATAATCAAGACTATAGCAGTAATGATGATGGAAAAACCTTTGGAATAGGTGCACAAATACTTGCTGACTTAGGAGTGAGAAATATGAAGTCATTAGGTAAACCTAGAAAGTGGCCTGGATTAGAAGGCTTCGGGATAACTATTACAGAATATATAAATATAAAGGAGTAAAAAAATTGAAAACTATTGAAGGTGATTTAACTATTAGGAATAAAAAGTTTGCACTTGTTGCAGGTCGTTTTAATTCATTTGTAGTTGAACATTTAATTAATGGTGCTAAAGACGCTTTATTAAAGCATGGAGCTGATGAGACTGATATTGAACTTTTTTACGTACCTGGAGCTTTTGAAATCCCTTTGGCTCTTAAAAAGACTGCTAGGACTGGTAGGTATGACGGTATTGTGGCTTTAGGAGCTGTTATACGTGGTGGAACTCCTCATTTTGAATATGTAGCTGGCGAGTGCGTGAAAGGCATTTCTCAAGTTTCACTAGACTCAGAAATTCCAATTGCCTTCGGAGTTTTAACGGTTGATACTGTAGAGCAAGCAATTGAACGGTCAGGTGCTAACTCTGAGAATAAAGGCGCTGAAGCAGCAGAGAGCGTTATTAGAATGATAAATTTACTCGAAAAGTTGTGACACCAAAACAACGCTCACGAGCTAGGGTAGTACAAGCTTTATATCAGTGGTTAACTTCTGGTGGAGAAATTGTGCAAATTGAGCAACAATTTCTTAATCAAAAGGAAGGAAAGATATCTAAAGCATTCTTTTCTAATTTAATTTTAAATATTCCTAAAAATATTTCAGTATTAGATGAAATCATAGAGCCATCTCTAAATAGAGATTTTAGTGAACTAGGTCCAACCGAAAAGGCTGTGATGTACTTAGCAGTTTATGAATTAAAGTTTCAAACTGAGGTTCCTTGTAAGGTCGTTATTAATGAGGCCGTTGAATTAACAAAACTTTATGGGGCAGATGGCGCCTATAAGCTAATTAACACTTCACTAGATAAAATTGCGAAAGAGCTTCGATTGCTTGAATTAGCAAAATAAATCCCCTAAACTCTTGAGCTTTAATTTCAACTGGACTATCAATTAATCTAACTCTGGCTCTATATTTTTTTGTGAATAATGAGTTTAAATAAATTAGACTGATTTTTGAAAATTGAGATACTTCCTGTTTTTTTCATGGTAATATCTCATTTCAGTTTCAAAAAAATATGGGTAATTTATTCAATCGGTTCGTATTGAACTGCTCATGAATTATTTTTTTTACTGAATAGGAAGTTTAATTATTTATATAATTGAGGAGAAATAATGAAAAGTATTTATAAGAAAATTGGGGCAACAGTTGTCAGTGCAATAGCTACTGTTAACGTTATGGCTCTTGATGAGTTAAATGTAGCCTATTTTGAAGAGTGGCCAATGCCATTTGAGTATGCAAAGCAAATTGGTGCTTATGATGAGGCTTTGGGTATGACGGTTAACTGGAAATCTTTTGGAACTGGTACTGCAATGTCGGCCGCTATGGCTTCTGGAGATATTGATATCTCAGTTAGTCAGGGTGTTCCGCCGTTTATTGTTGCAGCTTCTACAGGTCAAGACATTCAAATTGTTGACGTTGCGGTAAGCTACGCTGACAATGATAACTGTGTTGTAGCTTCAGCTCTTGAGATTGATGCAAGCAACGCTTCTGAATTGGCTGGCAAGAAAGTTTCTGTACCAATCGGTACTGCTGCTCACTACGGTTACTTAAAGCAGATGGAGCATTTTGGTGTTTCAGTTGATTCAATGCAAGTTGTTGATATGGCTCCACCTGAAGGAGCAGCTGCTTTTGCTCAAGGCGAGCTTGATATGTTCTGTGGATGGGGTGGATCACTTCGTCGTGCTTTAGGGCATGGTAATGTTCTTTTGTCTGGTGCAGAGAAGACAGCTCTAGGTATCCTGGTTTGGGATGTCACTTCTACTCCAGCAGGTTTTGCTGATGAGAACGCTGAAGTATTAGCTACATTCTTAGGTGTTACTGCAGCTTCTAATGCTATGTGGAATTCTGGTGGATTTACTTCACTAATGCTTCCTCATATTGCAAGAGATGCTGGTATGGATGAAGATGCTACAGCTGATACAATGTCTACATTTGTATTCCCATCAGTTAGCAACCAGCTTGGTAGTAACTGGCTTGGTGGTTCAGGTGCAGATTTCCTTAAAGGTGTGGCAGATGTATTCGTTAATAGCGGAAACATCCCAAGCGCTCGTGGTTCATATGCAAATGCCATTAACACTGATGGTTTAGAGGCTTTAGCAGCTCAATAAAATATTGACTTATTAGGCTAATGAATAGTCTGATATGTAGGTATTAGTTAGACTCAAGGTGGCACACTCAGTGTGCCACCTTTTTAATGGAAAATAAATTCGGAGTTAGGTTTGAAAGGTTTATCAATTGAAAATATATCAATGCGTTTTGACTTACTCAATGGTAACTCAATTCAAGCACTTAAAGATGTATCTCTAGAAATAGATGAAGGTCAAATTATTACAGTACTTGGCCCCTCAGGATGCGGGAAAACAACACTATTGAATATCGTTGCTGGTTTTTTAGCACCAACAGAAGGGCAGGTAGTACTTAATGACCAAGTTGTTATAGGGCCAGGCGCAGAGCGTGGAATGGTTTTTCAGCAAGGCGCCTTATTTGAGTGGATGAACGTACGCTCTAATGTTGCTTTTGGTCCTCGAATGAAGGGAATGCCAAAGGACGAGCAAAATGAAAAAGTGAAACACCTTTTGGAAGTTGTTGGTCTTGCAGATTTTGAAGACAAAGCAGTTTACGAATTGTCTGGTGGAATGCAGCAACGTGTTGCATTGGCTCGCTGTCTCGCAAATGATCCTGATGTTATTTTAATGGATGAGCCACTAGGTGCACTTGATGCGTTGACGCGTGAAAAAATGCAAGGATTAGTTTTAAAGCTTTGGAAAGAAACAGGAAAAACAATCCTATTAATTACTCACTCCGTAGAAGAAGCTGTTCTTCTTGGTGAAAGACTCTTAGTTCTCGCTCCAAGACCAGGAAGAATTCATAAAGAATATACATTACCTTTTGCTGAAATGGGCTCTAGTATGGATCTTAGAGATGTGAAAAAGTTAGACGGCTATACAGAGACTCGAGATGAAATTCTCTCAATTATTTGGGAAATGGAAGAAGAAATCATGGGCAGAGCGGAAGAAAACTGATGACTATTTTAATAATTTATATTTTAATATTTATAGCTGCTTTTTACGCTGTCAAATTAGTCAGCTCAATGAGAACTTCAAGTGAAGACTTTACTAGTCTTAAGACTGTAACGTTTGGGGATGAGAGTGCAGTATCTCCAAATAGAGCGGCTTCAATTATCTCAGTTTTTTCCATCTTTCTGATTTGGGCTGCATTTACCGGTTCTAAGTTAATCCCTTTTCATGTTCCTGGACCTTTTATTGGCGAGTTGGGTTTTAGTTATACTGCGATGAATTCGTTAGGGGAAATAGATGATGCAGAAGTTACAATAACCGTTTATGACGTTCAGACCGGTGAAATACCTGATAAATTAGATATTGAACCTGGCACAGGTTTCGCAATTAATGACACCTATCAGATTGTAGCATGGCGAAGTGCCTTAGTTAAAGTCAAGAGAAATGATGTTGGTGGAAAAGATAGAGATTATAAAGTTATTGCTATTAATGACCAAGAAATCTCTCCTAACAATGAACTCTTTATAGATGATGCCCGTGTCTATATGACTGCGAAAGGTACCCTTAGTGTTACTCCAAGTAAGGGTTGGCAAATGCAACCAGTTTGGCTTCCAGCACCAGAAACTGTTTGGTCAAGGCTAATTAAAGTAGGCTCTGAGGGCTATAAAAACTTTTCTTTATTTGAGCACTTAGGTTGGTCACTTCTTAGAGTAGTTGTAGGGTTTGCAGCTGGAGCTCTTATTGGTATACCCCTAGGTTATGCAATGGGCCTTTCTGGCTGGTTTAGAGGTTGGTTCGACCCGATAGTAGAATTTATGCGTCCTGTTCCTCCACTTGCACTCATTCCATTAGTTATTATCTGGTTTGGAATCGGCGAGCAAGGTAAGATTATTTTACTATTCCTAGCTTCACTTTGGATTATGACCATTTCAGCGAGAGCAGGAGTCTCTGGTGTAAAAATAGCCAAAATTCATGCCGCATACTCCCTGGGCGCTTCTAAGTGGCAAATTATGAGACTAGTAATTGTTCCAAATAGTTTGCCAGAGATATTTACGGGTGCCCGTGTATCTATGGGTGTTTGCTGGGGTACTGTTGTTGCTGCCGAACTTGTTGCAGCTCAAAAGGGTGCAGGTATGATGATTATTAACGCCTCAAAATTTCAGATGACGGATCTTGTAATTATGGGAATTGTACTTATTGGTGTTATCGGTTATGCAATAGATATCTTGATGCGTATCTCAGAAAATTATCTTGTCCCATGGAAAGGTAAATAGATTTATAATTCTGTTTTTCTTCTTGATTAAGATTTGATAATGTCAGTAGTGTTACCTAAAAATGCCCAGGCTGTAATTATTGGTGGCGGTGTCGTGGGCTGCTCAGTTGCCTATCACCTGTCAAAGCTTGGTTATACCGATGTTATTCTTCTTGAACGTAAAAAACTTACTTCTGGCACCACATGGCACGCTGCAGGACTTGTCGGTCAGATGCGTTCCTCATTAAACCTTACTCAAATGGTTAAGTACTCAGGCAATCTTTATGAAACATTGGAGGCAGAGACAGGGATGGCTACTGGATATCGTCGTACAGGCTCTGTAAGTCTTGCAACGAATAAAGAGAGGCTGACGGAATACAAAAGAAATGCCTCTCTTGCTAAGGTTCATGGAGTTGATGTTCAAATATTAACTACAACAGAACTTAGAGATAAAATTGATCTTTTTAACCTTGATGATGTTGTAGGTGGCGCCTGGATTCCAAAAGATGGAAAAGCCGATCCAGCAAATGTCGCAATGGCTCTCGCAAAAGGTGCTAAAAATAATGGCGTTAAGATTTTTGAAGATGTCAAAGTCACCGGAATTCTTAAAAAAGAAGGAAAGGCTAGTGGTGTTCAAACCAATTATGGAGATATTCAATCGGAAGTAGTTGTTAATTGCGGAGGAATGTGGGCTAGAGAGGTTGGCAAAATGGCCGGTGTTTCTGTACCGCTTCATGCCTGTGAGCATTTTTATTTTCTAACCTCATCTGTACCAAATTTAGGAGATATGCCTGTAGTAAGGGTTCCTGATGAATCTGCATACTACAAGGAAGATGCTGGAAAAATATTGGTTGGTTTGTTTGAGCCCAATGCTAAACCATGGGCTAAAAATGGAATTCCTGAAGATTTTTGCTTTGACCAAATACAGGATGATTTAGAGCACTGTATGCCTTATCTTGAGCTCGCTATGAATCGAGTACCCATAATGGAAAGTTTAGGTATTGAAACTTTTTTTAATGGCCCAGAGAGTTTTACACCTGATGATAATTTTCAAATAGGTGAGTCACCAGAGTTAGGAAATTTTTTTGTTGCTGCTGGATTTAATTCTATTGGTATTCAGGCGGCTGGTGGTGCTGGAAAATATTTAGCAGAATGGATAATTGGAGGTGAGCCACCTTGCGATTTATGGGAGGTTGATATAAGAAGAAATGAGCCATTCCAGAATAATAAAATTTATTTAGCAAACAGAGTGACAGAAACCTTAGGTTATTTGTATGAAAATCATTTTCCATACCATCAATACGAAACTGCTAGGGGTTTGCGAAAAACTCCTCTTTATGAATTTTTAAAGGATCGTGGTGCCTGTTTTGGTGAGGTTGCTGGTTGGGAGAGGGCTAACTGGTTTGTTCCAAAGGAATTGATTGGTAAAGTTGAAGCTAAGTATGAATATTCATGGGGTAGGCAAAATTGGTTTGATTTTCAAAAACTAGAACAACAAGCCATTAGAGAAACCGTAGGTATGTACGAAATGACCTCTTATGCAAAAATTAGAGTGAAAGGCTCTGATGCTATGGATTTTCTTCAGTTAATTTGCGCCAATGATGTTGATGTAGCACCTGGAAGAATGGTGTACACACAGTGGCTTAATAATAAAGGTGGTATTGAGGCTGATGTTACTGTTACCCGTATAGATATTGATGACTTCTTAATAGTTAGTGGCACCATGTGTCTTAATCGTGATATGCATTGGCTTAAAAAGAATATACCTAAAGGAGCAAACTGTTCAATCTTTGATGCAACAAGTTCAGAGGGCTGTATAGCCATTATGGGTCCAAATTCGAGAGATCTCCTTCAGTCTATAACTGATACTGATATGAGTAATGAAAGTTTCCCGTTTGCAAATGTACGCAATATTGAAGTTGGTATGGCGAATGTTCGGGCACATCGAATTACATATGTCGGAGAATTGGGCTGGGAATTGTACTTCCCAATAGAGTTTTCGACCTATATAGCTGAACTAATTGATTCAAAAGGAGAAGAGTTCTCTTTAAGGCAGATTGGAATGCATACTGTAGATAGTTGTCGTATAGAAAAAGCTTATAGGCATTTTGGGCACGATATCACGGATGAAGATCACGTAATTGATGCTGGTTTAGGATTTGCTGTGAAACTTGAGAAGACGCCATCAAAGTTTGGAAATTTTATTGGTTTTGACGCAGTTCAAACTAAAAAAGAATCAGGCTATGAAATGCGCATGATGCAATTTTTGCTAAGTAATCCTGAACTAATGCTATACCATAATGAACCTATTCTAAAGAATGGAGATATAGTGGGTCACCTAACTAGTGGAACTTATAGCCATACTTTAGGGGGTGCAGTCGGCCTTGGTTACGTTACATGCTTACCCAATGAGGGTCATGAAGATATATTAAGTGCTGAATATACTATTGAGGTCGAAGGCGTCGTTGAAAAAGCTAGCGCATCACTAAAATCTATGTATGACCCTTTAAATAAGAAAATTAGAATTTAATATACTTTAAGGCAACATTGTCTTTACTTCTTCTACAATAATATCTATTCCTTTATTGATTTTATTGGTATCAATTGCAGAATAACCAAGATGTAAATAATTTGATGGAGGTTTTTCCTCAAAGAAAGAAGCGTGTCCAGGTCTTACAGCAACACCTCTCTCAAGAAGTTTTTGGCAAAGCTTGTCGCTATCTACTGATTTTGGAATCTTAACCCAAAAAGTTGAACCTCCATGAGTAGGAGTACAAGATAACAAAGGTTCTTGATTAATTTTTTCATTAATTAATCCCCAACGTTCTTTATTCGTTTTTTGTATCTTTGTAAACATATTATGATAATGACCAAGTCCAATAAATAGTGCCACTGAGCGCTGATTATTAGAAGGTATGTGCCTTAGTATTAATCTTCTCAGGGCTCTTGCTTCTTTAATAAAGCTTTCTGGGGCAACCATATAGCCTAGTCTTAAACCAGGCGCAAAGGCTTTCGAAAAACTCCCAACATAAATTACATTATTATCTTTATCAAGACTTTTCAGAGATGGGTTGGGTTTCTTTTGGAAATTAATTTCTGCCTCATAGTCATCTTCAATGATGACCATATTTTTTTCTTTTGCAACAGATAAAAGCTCATGCCTTCTCTCCATACTCATTGTTACACCTGTAGGGTATTGATGACTTGGAGTAGTGAAAACTATATTTGTATCTGATTTTATCTCTTTGACTATTATTCCGTTTTTATCGACTGAAATTGGGATAATATTATCGGTTCTAAAGCTAAAGATATTTCTAACATCTGGGTATCCTGGGTTTTCTATAGCAACAATGGTATTTTTCTTAACAAGAAGACTAGCAATAATATAGATTGCATTCTGACTACCAGAGGTAATTAAAATTTGATCTTTATTTGCCCAAACGCCTCGCTTTGGTAGAACTTTAGATTGGATTTGTTTTATTAAAGAGGGGTCATCATTATCAACATGATCAATATTCCATTTTTGTATTTCAGGCAGTGTTGAGGAATGTCTAACCACCTCTCTCCACTCATAGTAGGGAATTAAACGCTTATCTATTTGACCAATTGTGAATGAATAGGGAGCGCTTTGCCAATTTTCTGGATTATGAATATTGGTTTGGATCGATGGTTTTTTTGTAATTAATTTTTTAAGCCATAAAGGGGGAGTAGGGTCATTGGGTTGAACTTCATTACTGTTGGTGTAATTCTCATAAAATTGCTCATTAACAAAATAACCTCGCCTTTCTTGTGGAGTAATATAGCCATCAAATTCTAGTTCTTTATAGGCAGTAATTACAGTGTTTCTTGCAACTTTAAGAGCGATGGCAAGATTTCTTGATGATGGAAGAGGTTCATTTGGACCAATTAAGCCATTAGTAATGGCATCAATTAGTTGCTGTCGAATTTGCAGTTGAAGGGTCCGAGGCTTATCATGCCTCAGTGAAAAGAACTGATTCCACATTTCATTCATTTAACTGGCCTATTAATTGTAAGTTTTCTGGTTCTATATATATGTTAATTTAGGACCACTTATATTTTACAATTCATTCCTGTGAATTACAGTCAATATTATATAATTTTGCATTTTAATTAACAAAGGGGCGATTATGTCTGACAACACAATCATACAAAGTGACAAGGACCATATTTGGCATCATTTGACGCAGCATAAGGTTTTTGAATCGAGTGATCCAATGATTGTCTCGAAAGCAAAAGGGATGATTGTTACTGACACCAAAGGCAATGAGTATCTTGATGGAACCTCTGGTGGTGTATGGACTGTAAACTTAGGCTTTGGCAGGGATGATATGGTTGAGGCTGTAAGTAATCAATTATCAAAAATTCCATATTTTGCGGGCACTTTTGGTAACGAGCCAGCTGCCGAATATGCAAAAGAAGTTACTTCTCTTATGCCTGGCTTAGAGCGTGTATATTATTCAAATTCTGGCTCTGAAGCCAATGAAAAAGGCTACAAAATGGTTCGCCAACTCGCTCATTTTCATAACGAAGGAAAAAAACATAAAATAATTTACCGTGACCGAGACTATCATGGAACTACAATTGGTGCTATGAGCTCAACTGGTCAGCTTCAGAGAAAAAAACAATATGGGCCATTTGTGCCAGGTTTCGTTGAAATGCCTCACTGCTGCTGCTATAGATGCCCATTTGGGAAAAAATATGGAGAGTGCAATATTGAGTGTGCAACAGCTCTTGAAGATATTATTAAAACTGAAGGCCCTGATACTGTTGGCTCAGTAGTTTTAGAGCCAATAACAGCAGGTGGCGGAGTTATTCCACCAGTACCTGAATACTTTCCAATGATTGAATCAATTTGCAGAAAATATGATGTTTTACTTCATATCGATGAAGTTGTATGCGGTCTAGGAAGAACAGGAAAATGGTTTGGTTATCAACACTATGATGTTCAGCCTGATATCGTTACAACAGCTAAAGGTTTGGCTGCTGGTTACGCTGCTGTATCTATTACTGTAACGACAGAGAAGATCTTTAATATCTTTAAAGAAGATCCAAGTAATATTGATAGTTACTTCAGAGATATTTCTACATTTGGTGGAAGCACTGCTGGACCTGCAGCTGCTCTTGAAGTATTAAAAATTATTAAAAGAGAAAAGCTTATAGAAAACATTAATGTGGTTGGGGATTATCTAAAAAATAAGCTTCTAGAATTACAAGATAAACATGAAATGATAGGTGAAGTAAGAGGAAAAGGATTGTTTTGTGGGATAGAGCTAGTAAAAGATAGAGCAACTAAAGAGCCTGTAGATGAAAAGGTTGCTATTGCAGTAGCAGGACATTGTTTTCAAAACAAAGTAATGATTGGCAGAACGAATAGAAGTTTTGAGACAAATAATAATGTTTTATTATTTAGTCCAGCCTTTATTTGTTCTAAAAATGACATCGATTTAATAATTGAATCTGTAGATAACGCCCTAGAAGCAAACAAATAGTTTGTAATTTTTTTAATTAATGTAGGAAGATTGAGATGATAATAGGAGTTCCAAAAGAAATTAAAAACCATGAGTACAGAGTTGGGTTAACGCCTAGAAGTGTTAAAGAGTGCGCCAATAATGGTCACAAGGTTTTAGTTGAGACAAATGCAGGTGTTGGAATAGGAGCAAGCGACGATGAGTATATTAGTAGTGGTGCTGAAATCATTTCGACTGCTCAAGAGGTTTTTGCAACGGCTGATATGATTGTTAAGGTTAAAGAGCCTCAAGCTGAAGAAATTGCAATGCTTAGAGAGGGTCAAATTTTGTATACTTATCTTCATCTGGCTCCTGACCCAGAACAAACAAAAGGATTGGTTGAAAGTGGCGCTATTTGTATCGCTTATGAGACAGTAACTTCACCTAAAGGTGGGTTGCCATTATTAGCCCCAATGTCAAAAGTTGCTGGTCGTATGGCAGTTCAAGCTGGTGCTCACTTTTTAGAGCACCCAAATGGTGGCATGGGAGCCTTACTAGGCGGTGTTCCAGGAGTTGACCCTCTGAATGTTGTTATTTTAGGTGGTGGTGTAGTAGGTGCACATGCTGCACATATGGCTGTTGGAATGGGTGCAGATGTTTGGGTGCTTGATAATAACCCTGATACTCTTGAGCAGCATTGGCAACAGTTTGGTAGAAGTACTAATACTGTATTTTCAACAAAAAGTGCAGTAGAGGAGTATGTTTTACAAGCCGACTTAGTTATTGGTGGTGTTTTGATACCTGGTGCTGAAGCACCAAAACTTGTATCAAGAGAGATGATTAAGGCGATGAAGCCTGGATCAGTTATTGTTGATGTTGCAATCGATCAAGGTGGCTGTTTTGAAACTTCAAAAGCAACCACTCATGCAGAACCAACATATATAGTTGATGATGTTGTTCATTACTGTGTAGCTAATATGCCTGGAGGGGTTCCAAAAACATCAACTTATGCTCTTAATAATGTAACGCTTCCTTTTGCAATCAATATTGCCAATAAAGGTGTAAAGCAGGCTTTATTAGATGATGAGCACCTTAGAGCTGGATTAAATGTTCATAGCGGTAAAGTAACATGCCTTGAAGTGGCTCAAGACTTAGGCTATGATTATGTCCCTGCCCTAGACATGCTTAATAAATAAATTAAATAGGAGAGTTAAAAAATGGCAAAAATGACTTCGAGTGAGGCTTTTGTTGAAACAATGGTCGCTAATAATGTGACAGATATCTTTGGGATTATGGGTTCTGCATTTATGGATGCAATGGATATTTTTGAACCGGCAGGAATTAGATTGATTCCCGTAGTTCATGAGCAGGGTGCTGCTCATATGGCCGATGGTTACTCAAGAGTAAGTGGGAGGCATGGAGTCGTTATTGGTCAAAATGGGCCAGGCATCTCTAACTGCGTTACAGCTATTGCAGCTGCATATTGGGCTCATAGTCCAGTTGTAATTGTTACTCCAGAAGCAGGCACAATGGGTATGGGGTTAGGTGGATTTCAGGAAGCTAACCAATTGCCAATGTTTCAGGAATTTACTAAGTATCAAGGACACGTCGTTAATCCAATGAGAATGGCTGAATTTACTGGTCGCTGTTTTGATAGAGCTATGAGTGAAATGGCCCCAACTCAGTTAAACATTCCTCGAGATTATTTTTATGCAGACGGTGAATTTACTATCCCTACACCTCGTCGAATTGATCGAGGTTCAGGTGGTGAGGACACCTTAAATGAAGCCGTTGCTTTAATAGCTAAAGCTCAATTCCCAGTAATTGTCTCTGGAGGAGGAGTCGTGATGGCTGATGGCGTTCAAGAGTGTGCAGCATTGGCTGAGCGTCTTGGTGCTCCAGTTGTTAATAGCTATCTTCATAATGACTCTTTTCCTGCAAGCCATGAACTTTGGTGTGGCCCTTTAGGTTATCAAGGTTCAAAGGCTGCAATGAAGTTAATTTCAAAAGCTGATGTAGTTATCGCTCTAGGTACTCGTTTAGGTCCATTTGGAACATTACCTCAGCATGGTATGGACTACTGGCCAAAAGACGCTCAAATCGTTCAAATTGACGCCGACCACAAAATGCTCGGACTTGTAAAACCAATTAATGTAGGTATTTGTGGTGATGCTAAAGCAGTTGCTGAAGTTCTTTGTAAAAAATTAGATTCAAAAACTCTCAACTGTGACTCTTCAAAAAAAGATAGAGCAGTAACAATTGCAGATGAAAAAGCTGCTTGGGAACTCGAGTTGGATGAGTGGATTCATGAAACTGATTCATACAGTATGGATATGCTGGCGGAAAATGAGGAGGGCTGGCTTCACCCCAGACAGGTTTTACGTGAGCTTGAAAACGCAATGCCTGAAGATGTTATGGTTTCGACTGATATTGGTAACATAAACTCCGTTGCTAACA